>VOFG01001362.1_pt1 | contig 112000 bp, 170 predicted proteins | sample 5384171 | NCBI WGS metagenome assembly VOFG01 (sample SAMN12384726, study PRJNA508395) | human gut metagenome | isolation source: healthy gut F | host: Homo sapiens
TTACGTATTGCTTCCTGAGCTGTGGCGGCGGCAATGCCCTTCTTTGGTAGCCACGCCAAAACGCTCAAAGAGTTGTTTTGCTTGATATTCGTGAATGTTCATGACAGGGGTCCGTTTGGCCAAATGTTTGCGGAAGAAAATAGGACCATTTTTGATGTCGGTCAAGGGAGAATGGTTTGGTCCTTTTGATTTTGGTCCGGAGGCGCCGTGAAGCCCTGTTGGAAATCAAAGAGGACAGAAGGCTTGACTGCGTGCGCAGTTAAAGATTGGGAAACTTCCTTTCCGTTTTTTCTGTAGAGACTTTTTATGCAGTAATTCTACCGTCCTTCCGATACCTGCTCTTGACGAAATGAAGCGCCGGATGAACCGCCGCCCTCCCGGAGAGGATTCCGTAGGGATATCGTGAACGCTATTATCCAGATGTTTCCGCGCGCGGGGATGAAGCCCTTTGACTATGCCTCCAGATTTGACAAGGCGCATCTGGATTCTTCCTCCCTGTTCGTGACGGAGGCAGAGCTGGCGGAAGCGGAGGCCATGGTGGAGGGGAGTGAAGGAGGCCATTGCCGTCTCTCTGGCAAACATCCATTATTTTTCAGACCGCAGCCGCAGGCAGGACTGGTCCGGCGTAAATGCGCAGGGCGTGGAGGTGGCGGAGCGGTTCCTTCCGTACGACCGTGTGGGCATTTATATTCCCGGAGGGAAAGCGCCCCCTGGTATCCACTTCCATCATGACGGGCGGTTTTGCTCAGGCCGCCGGCGTGCGGGAGATTGTGGCCGCTACGCCCTGCGGGCCGGACGGCCGGGTGAATCCCGCACTTTTGTATGCGCTGAAAAGCCTCCGGCGCGACGGAAATTGTCAAGATAGGGGGCGCTCAGGCGATAGCCGCCCTTGCACTGGGGACGGAGAGCGTGAAACCGGTGGGAAAAGATTTTTGGTCCCGGCAACCGTTTTGTGGTGGAGGCCAAACGCCAGTTGGTGGGGGCTGTTATTGATTTGCTGCCCGGACCCAGTGAAGTAATGGTGCTGGCGGATGATACTGCGGATGCAGAGTTTCTGGCTGCCGACCTGCTGGCGCAGGGCGAGCATGGCCCGACAGCGTAGTTGTTTTGTCACTACATCAGAGGCGTTATTGGAGCAGGTGGATGCGGAAGTGGAACGCCAGGCCGCCCTGCTGAGCCGCGGATCCATCATCCGGGAGGTGCTGGACAAGCATGCCTACGGTTTTCTGGTTTCTTCCATTCAGGAAGGGTGGAACTGGTTAATGCCTTTGCGCCGGAGCATTTGGTGCTTGTCACTCGGGATGAAGAGGCCGTACTTAATGGCATCAGGACGGCGGGCGCCATTTACGCAGGCTCCCTTTCTACTGTAGCCTGCGGGATTTTTCTGGCGGGTCCCAGCCATACGCTGCCTACCGGCGGCGCCGGAAGTCTTTTTCCGGCTTGCGGGCGGACCAGTTCCAGCGCCGCACCAGCGTGGTGCGCATGGACCGGAATGCCGTGCTGAACTCCGCCCCGTATGTGGCAGAGTTCGCCCGGGTGGAGGGGCTGGACGCCCACAACCACTCCATTCAGGTTCGCGCCGCCCGTGTGGACCGGTAATTCCGGATTTTTCCAATTCTCTCCATGATGCAACAGAGGGGAACCAGGGAACGGTTGCCAATTGCAGCAGGTCTCCTTATTGCCGGACATGGCGATATGGGCGTTTCCCGGCATCATGGGGGTGGAGTGACGTCGTCTGTTGAGAGCATGGTAACCGGCTTGCCGATTCGTTTGCGAGATTTGTCGGGATGGAACGCTCATCGGATGGGAGGTTTCATCCATTTGATCGAAAATCCCGCGTAATCGTTTCACCGCATTTCTCATGTTCAAGTCCCTCATCCCACGTTTGCCATTGTGGCGGCCTTCATCGCGGGGTACATGATGCCCGGTCTGCATGTGTACAGTTGGATGTTCAAGTGGATGCTGATTGTGATGCTGTTCGTAACCTTTCTGGGCATCCGCTTCAAACGCATGAAGCCGGAACGGGCTCACTGGCTCCTGACGGGGCTAATCTGCTGGTCGCCTTGGCGGCATGGGGTGTGTGCCGCCTTGTTTTTGGGGATGGGTATCTGGCACAGGCCGCTTTTTTCGTAGGTATCATGCCTACAGCCACGGCGGCTCCCGTGGTGATGGGGCTGCTGGGCGGCAGCGTGGAGTTTATGCTGACCGCCCTTTTGCTGATTAACGGTATTATCTGCGCCCTGCTGCCTTTCATCCTGCCGGCGGTTGTTGGGCGGGGGGCGGTTTTGAGATTTATCTGAACGTGGCCCAGAATATTTCCTTGGTCATGTTGCTTCCCCCTGGCGCTGGCGCTGGCGGCGCGGCGTTTTTATCCGCGCGCCATTGCCTGGCCCAGGAAGTTGAAAGACGTCACTTTTGGCATTTGGGTGGTGATTCTGGTTTTGATAGCCGCAAACGCCTCTTATGATATTTCCTCCCGTGAGGGCATTTCGGAACGTGTTTTGGAACAGATTGGCGTGATGGCCCTGCTGGTTTGCGGGTTCAATTTCGGGTTGGGATATTTGCTGGGGGGCGCACGCGCGCTGCGGAGTGCAGCCAGGCATTAGGGCAGAAGAATACCACCCTGTCCATTTATCTGGCTTTGACGTATGCCAGCCCCATTGCCGCTCTGGGCCCCACGTTTTATGTACTGTGGCATAATTTATGGAATGCCTGGCAGTTGTACCGCGTGTCCGAACGAAAGCGCAGGGATGGATGAGGAAGGGGTGCATCCGGTTCGGCGGAAGTCCCCGGCAGAATTATGGGAATTTCCATGGTCGGAAAAACGGGAGGGAGGGTTCTTTTGAGCCGGTTCCAAGTGACGGCTGGCAGATTGTTGAAGGTTCTTTTTTATCCACTTTCAGGAAAGGCAGAGGATTCCTTCCCGTGCAAAAAGCTTGAAATCGGGGAACGCCCGGTAACGTTATGCACTTGTTATGCAGGCGTCTTCTCCTTTGCCCCCTCTGTCCCCGCGTACCAAGTGGCTGATTGCCCTGTGCTTGTGCGTGCTTGTGATGTTGCTGGAGTTCCTGACGTACCACATGGCGTACCGCATCGGCTATGATGAAGGGATGCTGACTACCCGCCGGTGGTGGTGCAGAAAAGCGATGAAAAGGCTATGCAGAATTGTCCCGCTTCATGGCGGATGTTTTTGCTTCGCGCGAGAGCCTGGCCGGCATTCTGGACAACCGGGAGGAACGCCTTGCATGGATCAGGGATCCGGAACTGCGGACAGAAACTGCCTGGGGTCTCACCCGTGAGCTGATTAGCCGGGGTGGCGTCGTTCTTGCTCTTCCTGCGGCCAGGGAATTAATTGACGCCGGATACGCCGCCGGGCACTATCGGGTATGGGCTCCCCGTGCGGATGCCGTGGCAAAGGCTCTGTTGGCGGAGCACCAGTACACTTCCGCCTACGATTATTTGAAACCGCTGAGGAGGGATATGAGAAGGAAGGAATGGCCGAGCCGCTGGTGCGGACGCTCCAGACCATGAGTTCCATTGACCAGATGCTGAACAGGAATGAACAGGCTAATATGTTGCTCCAGCGTGCGGTGGATGCCGCTGCACATCTGGGGCCGGATGCCCTCCCTGTCAGGTCCAGGCTTTTAGCCGCCCAAGGAAGGCTGGCACGTACTACGGGGCGCATTCCGGAATCGCGCGAGTATTTCAAGAAGGCTCTGGCTCTTTGTCCTCAGCCGGACAAGACCACTGGAGACCTGGCCCTGGCCAGCATCAGCATGGGGGAGGCCATGTTGGAAGCCGGCAGGAAGGATGAGGCACGGGAATTGTTTTTAAAGGGCCTTTCCGGCTCGGAAAATGCCTCTACCTGTTGAATGACTGCCTCAATGCCCTGCGCGGCCTGGCCCGTATTTCTACGGAGCAGGGGAATTATGAGGAGGCCCTGGCTTATCTTTACCAGGCGGAAGGCGCTGCCCGCGGCGTACTGCCGACGGACCATGCCTTTTGGGCCGGGTTGTATGATCAGAGGGGTGGGTCAACATCTTGCGCAAGGCCTCTCCGGAAGCCTGGCGGATTTTTTAAAGGCCATTGCCAACAGCTCGGCTTCTCCGTCATTTCCGCCCAGTCCCGCGAAGGGCTGGGCAAGGCATGGCTGGATGCCGGGAGGGGGGCAAGGCCAGGAGAACCTGGAAAGGGCTCTTCAGCTGCGGAAGTCCCATTTCGCCTCGGATCTTCTGTCCTTGGGCCGCGTATATTATTCCCTGGGACTTGCCAGCGATATGGCGGGGGACAGGGAGGGCGCCCTGACTGCCTATGCCGGAGCGGTGGATTCTCTGCTGAAATGCGTGGAGGGGCGGAACGCAGGGATTTGCTGGTTCAGTCTTATTTGTGTAAGGCGTACGCTCTGTGTGACGGAGAACAATGGAAAGAGGCGGCAGAAGCTTTTGAGGCGGTTCTTCCCATGCTGGAGGAGGGGGAACAGAGGTCGGAGAATTACAAACAGCTTGGACGCTGTTATGACGAACTGGGCATGAAGGAGAAGGCGGATGCCTGCTGGAAGGAATCCGGTTTTCCCGCGTGCGCATGGCCTCTCCCGGGCGCAGGCCGTCCGGGAACGCCAGATCTTCACGGAGGTAGGATGCGAGGGGCTTCGTAAGACGTTGCGAGGCGTTTATTTTGCTTGATTTGTGCCGTCTTTTTTGGCTCAATGCCTGCATGAGTTCCGAGCGCCATTTTTCCAGTAAGCCCTACCGCCCCGCACGCAAGAAAAAGTCTTATTGGAAGCCGGTCCTCTTTTTGGTCCTCCTGGGAGGACTCTGGTTCGGCTACATCCAGTACTGGCCTACGATAGAAGGGTGGTTCAAGCCGACCATTCACGAGGTGCACAGCCAGACGCAGGCCATGGGGCCATTTGCAGGGCATGCTGGCCTCCTGGAACGGTTCCGACGCGGAGCTGGCGCAGATGGCATCCTCCGTGGACAAGCAGGTGGAATGGATGAATTCTCCCGAAGCCAGAGATTCCTTTGCATGGCTTTTGGCGGTGGAAATGGACCGGCGCGGCATGCTGAAAGAATCCGAACCTATGCTGGCTGCTCTTCTGGGAAAAAAAGCTGGCTGCTTCCTCCTCCATGACGGCGGAGGACAATACCCGCCTTCTGGGCGTCAGCCTGAACTGGGCGCGGGAATTCGCCCGCCGCAAGCATGATGCTGTGGCGGAAAAGCTTTATGAAGTGATTTTGAAAAATACGCCGGAAGACCAGGTTTCCATCCGTTTAGCGTGCTTGGAGCCATTAATCCATTATGCATACGACCAAGCCAGGTTTGAGCGTTTTTCCGCGTTGTGCAAGCAGGCTGTTTCTCCTGTCATGAGGAGCATGCTGAATAAACCGGAGGATGTGAAGAGCATGGTGAAAATCCTGTTGCTTCAGGATACTCTGCCAGACAGGACCACCGGGTTGCCCGGTGGCACGGGGAGTGCGATTGCCCGGGAGCTTCTTACTAACCCCCGCCTGACCGCCAATCCGGACATGGGCCGCATTATTCTGAATGAACTGAAGATGCCGCTGAACACGCGCCGGAAGTATTCCCAGGAGGAATTGAAGGCCATGGCCGACCAGCTGGAAGCGGCTCTGATCTGCTTCCGAGCAGCTGAAACGGAGATGGACTGCACGCCGGAGACAATGCTTGCCCTGGCACGGGTAAGGATGCAGATGGGGGATTTGAGAGAAGCCTCCCGCCTGCTGTCCCGTGCAGAAGGGGCTGCCATGACGCTTGGCGTGGATGCTCCCCGTATTTTGAGCGGCTCCAGCCTGAGCCAGGATATTGCGTCCATGCGGTCCCAGCTTGAAAAAATACAGCCAGGCAGAGGCTTTGGTGAAACGGGCTTATGAAGATGTGAATGTTGCCGCAGCTTTCCTGAAGGCGCGGGATTACGATCAGGCGGTAAAGTATCTGGAACAGGCAATGAAAGTGGCTCGTGAAAATACCACGTTTGTTCAGGCACTTCAGCCGGTCATTCTGAATCTTCAGGCGGAGATAAGCGCCGGCAGGGAACAATGGGCTCTGTCGGAGTCCCAATATGGAAAGTTGATTGCGGAGTGGGATGCGTTGACTCCGGAAGATAAGGAAAAACTCCGGAATAATCTGGCCTCCATCCAGTTGGGAGAGCTTTACAATGAAATTCCACCGCAACTGGGCTGGTGTGTGCCTCAAGCAAAAACGAACCACAGAGGCCCGCAGGGTGCTGGGGAAGATAGGAGAGGTTCCGGCTGAAGAACCGGAGAGGCCTGCCTCGCGCCGACGCCGCAGATAGCAGACCCTTCCTTCAGTTAGGCCGTTCCTTTTTGGAAAGGAAAAGTTATCCATTGGCAGATGCCGGAGGGGCTCAGAGTTCCCAGAGGCTCCGGTCGGGAGCTTGACTAAAGCGGGATACCTACGGTCAGCTGCGTGAGGCTGAAGGGGCTTTTTAAGGAAATGTGCCGCTTTAATCCCTTGACGTCATCAAAGAGCTTTGGCACAGGTTCCGTTTCCCTGTATCGACGGATACCCGGCATTCCGGAGAGAAAGAATGGATTTTAGGCCTTCAACAAGTTATTTGTCTCTTTTTGGGGCAAATGTAACGTTTCCGGTATGATCCATATTCTCAAGCAGAGCTGAAAAACAGCTTCTGCAGAACCTTCAGCTGCGGACTTTGGCTTTCTGTCTTACATGGCTGAGAGCCCTTTTCCCATGAACCATTTTTCACGGCGGTCAGCTGCGGATTGACGGCGGGAGCGCACAGTATATTTTGCGAAAATTTGGCTAACCGTAAGGTTGCCCTGTTCGAAAAGTTTGAAAATATTATCTCACCCTCATGGCTTCCTGAAGCGCTGCGTCAGCGCCCCCCGTATTGAGAATCGGAGAAATAACGGGTGAATAAACGCTTGTTCTTACAGATCGCCAACCGATAGCCCTGAAAGGCCGTTGTTTCGTAAGTGTAACGGGTGATGTTTTTTACAAGGCATATGAACAGAAGTTATGGGACCGGGTGATAGAAGCAGTGATAAGCTTCTATTAGAATAGGTTCCATCTCCTGTAAAATCCAGAAAAACACAATTTGTTAGATTGAGTGCAAAAATGCACTACTAGATGCTTGTGGACAGGTTATTGTGGCGTGTCATCCCTGACATAAAACAACCGTCGGAAACACGGATTTTCAATTTTCCCCCTGCATGCACCTGGTTTGTCTGCCGGATAAGCTGCTTATCCTGGTTTTCTACCAGGGCATATCCGCGGCGCAGGGTCTGTTCCGGGCTGTGTGCTTCAAGACGTGCTTGAATAAGAGTGAGTTGTGAAGATAAATCCGTCATGCGGGAGGCGGCTGCATGGGATAAACCGGCCTGAAGGGAAGCCAGAAGCTGTGTGCGCTCCCGGTTCCTGTGGGCGGGGTGGCGCATTTGCAGCTGATGTTCCAGTTTGTTAATATGCAGCGTGTTATGAAAAACTCTCGTGGTTGCGGCATTCTGCAGGGTTTTCTTCCATATCGTCAGGCGCTGGGAATAAGGAGAGAGCAGGGAATACGCATCCAACAGCTTCCCCCGCAGGTAAACATCCAGTTTCAGCTTGGAACGCAAGAGGGAATGCCGAGCGGATGCATGAAGAGCCTGTTCCATTCTGGACAGCTTGCGGAGCCATTCAGGGCCGTCCGGTGTGGCCAGTTCTGCGGCTGCGGTGGGAGTGGGTGCGCGCAGATCCGCCGCAAAATCGGCAATGGTGAAGTCCGTATCATGACCCACTGCGGAAATCACGGGAACGGTACATTCGTAAATGGCGCGCGCCACCGTTTCCTCATTGAAATTCCACAAATCCTCAATGGAGCCGCCTCCGCGTCCTACAATGAGCACGTCCACGGGCGGCAGGCCGTTGAGGGGGGCTCGGACCAGCGCGCACGGCAGCGGCTATTTCATGCTCCGCTCCCGCCCCCTGGACGCGCACGGGCAGCAGGTAAGCCTTCACCCACGGGGCGCGGCGTTCCAATACGTGCCGTATGTCCTGGATGACGGCGCCGGTGGGAGGTGACGATGCCGATGGCGCGGGGGAACGTGGGATTTTCTTTTTGTGTTCCGCGTCAAACAACCCCTCCCGCTGGAGTTTGGCTTTCAACTCCAAAAGCGAGTCTGCAAATCTCCCTGTCCTGCAGCTTTTACCTGCCTGATGACCAGCTGGAGTTGCCCCCGGTCCGGGTATACGGTGGCGCTGCCCAGGACATGGACTTTCATCCCTTCCTGGAGCCGTATGGGGCATTTGGAAGCCGCTGCCTTGAAAAAGGCGCAGAAAATTCCGCTCCCTGATCCTTCAGGGTGAAATAAACGTGGCCGCTGGTGTGATGCTAGACGTTGCTCAGTTCTCCCACCACCCACTGGGTGCCCACAGCGATGCTGACCGTGTCTCTCAGGCGGTAAACGAGGCTGTTTGACTGTGATGGGTTTGGGCGCGGCGGGCGTTTCCTCCGGAATTCCATAAATTACGGTTCAAAGGGGATGTTCAGCGCTTCATACGCCAGCATCCTGCATTGCTTGATATCCAGCTTGCCGGATGGGAGCACCGGGATGCGTTCTGCGGAATAATCTCCTTGGGGCACCAGAGGGCCGGCAGCCCCTGGTCAATCAGGCCGTGCCTGATGAGGGTGCGCGCCTGGTGCACGTAATCCGTCACCAGGGTGGTGAGCAGGGCTACGGCCTCCCCTTTTACGGGGTCGGAATGGTGACGACGGCTATCCGCCGTTCTTCGTCCGCCGGATCCAGATTCCAAATGTTCATAATGGCTGCTTCCAGGGCTTCATGAGGCACCATTTCCCCACCTATTTTGGAAAAGCGGGAAATGCGTCCTTCAATCTTCAGGAAGCCATTCGTCTGCGGAACCTATGTCTCCGGTTTTAGCCAGCCGTCCACGAAAATATCGCGATCCGTCTCGGACCGCCCAGATAGCCGGGAAAGATGTTCGGTCCTTTCAGCCAGATCATGCCGGAAGTAGTGATGGGAACCACGCGTCCCGTGTGAGGGCTGGTGATGCGTATGGCGATTCCGGGAAGGAGGGCTCCTACGGAACTCTTTTTCATGCCGGGAATGAAGTCTCCGGCGGCATTGGATGGCGCCGGGTCAATGAAGTTGACGGAACAGACGGGAGAGGCTTCCGTCAGGCCGTAGCCTTCGCATGGAATGATGCCGAATTTTTCCCGGAAAGCGGCGGAAAGGTCTTCCGGCAGTTTTTCCGCGCCAACGATCAGGTAGCGGACGGTTTTAAAGGTGTCCGGTTCGCAGCGTTTCATGAAACCGCGCAGGAAGGTGGGCGTGGTGACTACCAGACTGATTCCGTACTGCTTGATAAGGGCTCCCAGCCGTTTGGCCTCAAGAGGGGAGGGGTAGGTGACCATGTCGTACCCGCCGATCATCGGATACCATAGCCCGATGGTGATGCCGAAGCAGTGGAATACGGGCAGGCTTCCCAGAAACCTGCTTTGCGGTTCCAGCGTAATGCGGGAGGAACATTGAGAGATGTTGGAAAGAAGGTTGTGGTGGGTCAGCGGCACGCCCTTGGGTTCCCCGGAAGAGCCGGAAGTGAACATCAGCACGGCTTCGTCCGCGCCTGTAGGTGCGTCCAGCCCCAGTTTTTTAATCATGAACCCCGCTGTCAGGTTTGATGGCGAGGCCCCAGCGTTTGGCGGAACCTTTAAGCAGGGAATTTCCCGCTCCATGAGGATCAGATCCCTCTGGGGGCCACGGGAAATTCTGGAGCTTTCGCATGAAGGTATCCGCAGTGATAAACCAGTCCACCACGCCGGATTGCTTTACAGAGCTGGCAAAGGCTCCTTCCGAGGCGGAATAATTGAAATTCACCGGTGTTTTCCCGGCGAACAGGCAACCCAGATTGGCTATGGCCGCTCCCTTGCCCGGCGGAAGAATGATGCCGACCCGGCGGTTCGAGGTAATTTTTCAACCTCTTGGCAAAGGCTACAGAAATGGCCAGCAGCTGGCCGTAGGTCAGCGTAGTGTCGTCAATGCCGTCGATGACCCGGCAATCGGAATGAAGTTTGAGGCTGCGGAAAAGGAGGGCGGACAGGGAACCGTGGAGCTGAGGCAGCGTGGCGTATGCCTGGGCGGAACATTCCAGCCACGCGGAGGTCAGGCGCGCCGCCATCTCGGCCCCGGGGGCCAGTTTGGGGAGAATATGTATCTGGATGTCCGCCTGGGCGTCCGTATCGGCCTCCGCATCCAGCACGGAGTTCGTGTAAAAACCGGCATAGACCGGTACGGGGAGATATGCAGGGCTTCCAGGGCCTTGATGACCCGCGGCGGAATTTGGCTGATGGAACCTTTCACATGGGAGACGGGACCGGGCAGAAATACTACTCTTCTGCCTTCGTTAATGCGTTCCATGATGGCGGAACGCAGCGCGACAGGGTCGCTGCCTCCGGCCTGGAACAGGATGCCGTCCGCTTTAGTGGATTCCAGATGGGAGGCGGTGGCCGTATCCGGGGAGGCCTTCTTCCACCAGGTAGGTCATGCGGTCCCTGCCCAGTTCTTTTTCGAACATCAGCAGGGTTTTATAAGATACTTTGTTGAAAATCAACAGATCACCTGAGTCGGATAAATTGGAGGAACCAAAAATGGCCATGGGAAAAGGATAAAAAATTGCTTAGAGCATTTTAGCAACTTAAAGAGCCGGGAGCAAGGAGGAAAGATATGTCTCCGGGCGTTTCGTTGTCGTTTTTTTTGTTTTGGAGTGTTTTTGTCGGCGGGCGCAGTTGCCTTTAATTCCTCCGCCATGCTGTTAACGAATTGTGGTATTGTCAGCCTGAGGCTCTTTTTTTTCTCTGCTTCGCAATAAGGATCACTGAAAAAGGTTTGACATGAGTTTTTATAAAAGTGTCCGGGCAGGAGAGAGGTATTTTTGTGATGGAATACTTTCTTGTTGACAGGAGGCTTTTTTTTCGCATAAAATACAAAAATTCGGATATGAAACTGCATCTGCCTCTTAGACTTCGTTCCGCATTACTTGCCGGATTCGCATCTGCCTCTTCCTTTTGCTCTATAGCATTGGTCCCTTCAGCCGCCGCTGCGGCTTTTGATTTTCTTGGGATGAAGCCACGCATACCCTGACCGTCGCCAGCTCCGCTGATCGAGGCGAAGGTGATAACGGCATATTGCTCAGCACCAACAACTCCTACCCCGGAGAACTGACGAGCAACGAGCATTTCGCGGCTGCGGAAAAAATCATCTTTGATTTATCTGACCCCGGCACTTCAGCGGTATGGTTTGTAGGTGCCCCAACAGTATCCCAGGCCGTGCAGATAGGGGAAGGGGCGGATATGTCCGGGGGTTGAGGTTTTACAACGGCAGCAGTAATTCAACGCTGACTTTTACCGGGGCTGTGACGGGAAACGGCACGCTCTCCCAAGCCGGCTCCGCAACCAACAAACAGATTGACTTTACGGGCAACGTGACGGATTTCACGGGGACTGTTCTCATGAACAACTCTGGAAGCGGCGTCATTCGCTTTGGCTCCGGCCGCGCCATTGATTATGCGACAACGGCAACCAAGGGCGTCGCCGGGACGGGCGATTTCAGCATGAGCACCACAGGGGATACCCTCGCCTACAATTATGGCGGCGGTATTGAAGGAGCTCCCGTTTACGTTACCAATGCCATTACCGGCGCGAATGGAACCCTGAGCGTGGAGGGGGCGGCTGATATGGAGTTTGTGAAATCTGTCGCGGTGAAGACTTTGAAAGTCGGCACAGGTGACGGCAGGCAAACAGCCCTGTATCTTGTCCCTTCTGAAAATATGGCGTCAGAAGGGACGGATCTGGTGTTTCGTGAACTTTCCTTCAGTGTTTTGAACAACGCCGGAAACGGGACTCTGAATGTGTATGACGCCGGCGGGACTTTGAACATCCATTCTACGGGCAGCGGCAATACCATCCTCAACGGCGGGGATTTTTCCACCCTGTACGCTGAGGACGGTACCATAACCCTGGTTGGCGACATTAACGTAAGTTCTCTCAATTCCGAGGCGGGAACAATTCCGCCCCGAATGTTTCCATTGGTTCCTCTGAGATGACGGCAACGATGACGGTAGCCAGTTTTTACGGGCACTGGGAGTATGCTTCCGCTGCTGCCAATTCCAACCGCACGACGATCACTGTGAACAGGGGTCCCTGCTGAATGTGACGTCTTTTTCTGCAAATTGCCCGTGACGGGAAGGGAATTCTGAATATTGAAGAAGGGGGACAGTCATTGCGCAGAAACTTGATATGGGAACTGCCATCAGCGGCTGGACGGGGACTCCCACAAACGGGAAACAGGCACGATTAAACCTGAACGGGAGGCAGTCTGTATTTGGGCGCAGGCGGCCTCACGCAAGCCAACAACGCGGAGCTTTCGCCCGGCGTTGTTAACCTGAACTCCGGCGTTCTTGGCGGTACGGCCAGCTGGAGCACCACGCTGGCCGCCAGCGTGGGCAGCGCGGATAAGACGCTGACAGTCCACACCGGGAAATATGATGCGGCCACGAAGACGCATTCCGCGACGGACGGGCTTGCGATTACGCTTGGGAAGCTGACGGGTACGGCCGGAACCCTGGTGAAAGATGGCCTGGGGACGCTGACCGTAGGAGATGGGAGTTCTCTTTACGGTTTGACTGTGAAGGCCGGTTTCTTGGGCGTCAGCGGAGCTTCGGCCGATGCGTTCGGCACGCTTACCGTAACCAGTCTGACCGCCATGACGGAAGACGGCGGCAGGTTCTGGATTGACCTGGGGGCAGACGGCTCTTCTTCTGACAAGGTTACGGCAAATTCCTACGGCAATCAGCGCATCAATATGGCTCTTTCCGGTACGGCCGCCGGCACATATACTGTATTTGACGGCGGTACGGCCTTGACGGATAAGGATATGGTGCACCTGGAGCTGTACATGAACCGCGGCTTGAGCGTGGATGAATCGACAGGCGTCAGCATTGAAAACGGCGTCGTGAAGGTAACCATTACCGGTACGGCAAGCTCTGAGGTGTACACGCTGACCTGGGATGGAACGGACGGGGAAAGCTGGAGCAACAGCGCTGTAACTGCCTGGACTCGGGACGGACAGACAAAGGAGCGCTTCTCTCAGGGGGGATCATGTGGTGTTTGACGGGCAGGGAAGTTCTCTGGTGAATATTGAAGGGATTGTTTCCCCGGCAGCATTTCTGTGAGCGGAGACGCCGATTATACGTTCTCCGGCGGAAGCGTTCAAGGGGCTGGGATCTTAACCAAGAGAGGCAGCGGGGAATTGTCTCTGCGCACGGATATGGCCAATTGGACCGGGGCTATTGAGCTGATTGACGGCACGCTGAATATTGGTTCTGATCTGGCGGCTGTTGAAAATGGCGGAAGGATTACTGTTATTGGAGCTTCTGCGCTTGGCATGGGGGGCAATATCGCCAGGGCAACGTTGTTGAACGCTGATTTGACTATATCCGTTGCAGAAGGTGATTCCTTTTCTCATACGGGCGTGATTTCCGGAGTAAACGGCCTGACAAAAACCGGCGGCGGTGTTTTGACTCTGGGCAATAACGGAAATACCTTCAGCGGTGATTTGACGGTGAGGGAAGGCTTGTTGAAGATGGGCAGCGAATCCACTTCTTCCGGCGGCGTTCTGGGCGCCTTCAACATCGCGGACGGCAGTACCCGGGTGATTCAGGTGCTTGACGGCGCGACGCTGGACATGAACGGAGGGTGGATAACCGTTATGCCCTCACTTTGGCGGGCGACGGCGTGGACGGCCGGGGAGCTCTGGTCAATAATGGCGGAAATGCAGGAACGGGTAGCATCAACTTCCCGAAACTGATTCTTGCTGCTGACGCTTCCGTCGGCGGCACGGGGGACGCTCTGCATCGTCGGTCCCCGCTATGCAGAAACGACGATTGATCTGGCAGGGAACACGTTGACCAAGAGAGGGACCAATACCATGGCTTTGGTTCACACGACGTTGACGGCAGGCACTTTTTCCATTCAGGAGGGAACGCTTCAGTTCAGTTCTACGGGGGAGTGACAGCAATGCTTCTGCCGTTGATTTTGTGGTGGGCGCGAACGGCGTTTTGGATATCAGCGGGCGGTCTGTAACCGTGAAGACTTTGTCCGGCGCCGGCGGCGTGGTGAAGCTGGGCGATAAGACTTTGACGACGGGAGGCGGGATTTTTGACGGAATTGTCTCCGGCACGGGGGCCTTGGTTTTTGACGGGCGCGGGAGACGGCCAGAGCAGTCTGACGCTGTCAGGCTCCAATACTCTTACGGGCGGCCTGACGGTAACCCACGAAAATGATCGTATTCTGCTGGGGACGGAAGATAAGGTCGGCGTGTGGGCCGGCGCGACGCTGGGCGGAGCCGGCACCCTGGTGGTGGTCAACGGCTCCCTGTCTACCGCCATGAGCAACGCGGAAGGTTCTACGGCCAGGATCGGCGTTTCCGCCGGAGAAAATAAGACGATTTCTCTGGGAGGAACGTCTTCCGATATGCTGACGTTTATAACCCTGGGCACGGGGAGCGTTTTGAGCGGCGTGACGGGGGATATCTTTTGTGGGCGAAGGCGGTCTGGATGGCCTTTCCCTGGCTCTGAATACGAGCAATATGGCGTCTTTGCCTCTGGATCAGGCGTTGACCGGAGCGGAAGGGGAGGCCAAGATTCTTCAGAGTGAAGGAGCCAGGCTCACCATCACGGATGCCGCCAGGTTTCTCTGACCATGGATGCGGTAGTCAATTCTCTGTTGAATAAGAATACGTATCTGACGCTGACTGATGGACGGCTGGTGTGCGACGATTTCAACAATATTACCCTCACTACCACTGGCGGCGTTTCTCTGGCGAGCTACGGCTTGCGCCTTGTGGGCACGGAAGGAGGCAGTCTGTTGCTGACGTCCAATCCGCAAAACCTGTATTTGGTTTCTTCCGACGCGGCTACTACGGATCCGCATGCGGTGAACGAGTACAATGCCCTGAGTTCCTACGCCGGCGTTCTGGTTCAGGCGGGGAAACGCTTAGGCTGAATCTTGCCGGCGCCCTTCCGGAAACGGCGCAACACGCAGGCGGCATGGTGATTAACAATCTGGCGGGCGGTTCCGAACAGGATGCTTCCAACAAGGCTCGGCTGCTTGTCGATAATACGGATGCCGCAGGTGGGAATGTGACCGTTATCCTGAACAATGAACAGCTTCCTTTGGCAGGGACGAGCGTTGTGGATCCGACTCCTTATGGCGGGGATACCTCTTTCTACGGGGACATTCATGGCGTCAATGGCGTTACTCTGGTTAAACAGGGCGTCGGCAAGCTGACCGTCAACGGCTCTGTTGTGACGGACATGCTCCGTGCGGAAGAAGGCGCGCTGGTCATCAGCGGCGCCGGAAGCGATATTCAGCACATTGTTTTGAATGGTACGGGCGATGCAGTATTGCAGATTGGAGGAATACGACTGCTGGCGATTTGTCGGAAGGAGCCAACGGCGGTACCCTGGTTCTGGCCGACGCCGCTGTGCTGGCTCTGACAGAAGGCGGAGCCTGGCTAAGAGCGGTATCACCGGTAATGGATCTTTGTCTCTGTCAGGTTCCCTGACTTTGTCCGGAGGCGCTTCCATAAATGGCGGTATAGCGCTTGTTCTGGCTGAAAACGGCGTTTTGGATATCGGCAGCACGACGGCAAATTCGCGGCAGATATTTCCGGTTCCGGGACACTGAAGAGTTCCGGGGAATTCTTGACTGTTAATACCGGAACAACAGGCGATATGGCCTGTTTTGGGGGGCGCTCTGGTGGGAACCGGCAAGCTGGTGATTAACGGGCAAACCGGGCAGATGCTTCGGACGGGCAATGCCGGGTACGATCTGGAAGTCCATTCCGGCAGTAAGCTGACGCTGAAGGGGACGGAAGTAAATCCTGGCATTGCCTATGGTCATGTGACGATTGCCGACTCCTCTACATTCAGGATTGAAGCGGTCGGCGGTGCTGAAAGTTCTGCAAATACCATTCTGAATGTGGAAAATATGACGTTCGGCGCCGGTTCTACGACGGAGTTTGTCTATAATCTGAATCAGGACGTCCCGTTTGAGGCGGGCTTGCTGACGGCCGGTACGATTACCATTGAGGACGGCGCCAGATTTGTCATTACCAACCTGGAAGAAAAATCACGGATGGATTCATCCTCTGACTTGCAGGACGTCCTGCTGATGTCTTCTACCGGTGAAATTATCGGCCTGGCGGACGGGGACAGCCTGAATGCCGTTCTCTCCGGGCTTTTTGCCGTTTATTATAAGGACGCCACGCTGAGCCGCGACGGAAGCGACATTTTGTTCAATGCCATTGTGCGTGATGATAATCTTTTTGATCCCGCGGCGACGACGAGCAACTCCATGGCCGGAGCCGGGCTGTTGTGGAACGCCCGTCACAACCTGGACGCGGCGTCTCAGCTGAGGCAGGTGATGGATTCCGTCAGCACCATGATTACGGGAGATAATCCCGACTTGGCGGGGGCATCCAGGGCTTTGGCAGCAGTGGCTGGGAGCACGGTCAACGCGCTGGGGACGGCGCAAAGGGACGCCCTGCGCGACCAGATGGGCTGGATCAGGAACCGGACCACCCTCATGGGCGTCAACCCGGCCTACGTCAACGACGACCTCCCCGCTTCCACATGTGGATGGAAGGCACGGGCTCCTACGCCAAACTCGACACCCGTGGCGATGAAAGCGACTACCAGCTCACCACCTGGGGAGGCACGGTAGGCGTGGACGCGGACCTCAGCGACCGCCTCACGGTGGGAGCGGCCTTCACGGTCGGCTACGGCGACCTGACGGCCGGCGCGGCGGACAGCGCCGACGGGCGCCTGGACAGCTACTACGCCAGCCTCTTCGGGCGCTATCAGAACAAACGCTGGGCGCACACGCTCATCCTGACGGGAGGATGGAACGACGCGAAACTCAACCGTACGGTCAACTACGGGGAAGGAAGCCATGGACGCAGGGAAGCACCAGCGGGTGGGGCTTTGGAGCGATGTACGAACTCACCTGCGACGTGTACCTCGACGAAAACCGCAGCAGCGTGCTGCAGCCGCTGTTCAACGCCTCGGTGGTGACGACGCGGATGGACGGCTATGAGGAAACGGGAGCGGGCAACGCGGGGCCTGAACGTCGGCCGGCAGGACTGGACGACGGGGACGCTGGCGCTGGGCGGCCGTTGGATGGGGCTGGTGGGCAGCAACATCTTCGGCCGGGAATCGCTGGCGGAAATCCGGGTCAACGCGGCGCAGGACCTGGGAGACCGGAGAGGGAAACGAACGTCTCCCTGCTGGGCAACCCGGCTTCGCGCAAAGCGTGAGAGGGGCGAAAACGGGAACGACGGCGCTGCAGCTGGGAGCCGGACTGAGCGTGCCTGTAGGAACGAAGGGAACCATCTACGTGAACGGGAACGCGGACATCCGTGACGGGTCCAGCTCGGTCAACGGAAGCGTCGGCTATCGCTACGACTTCTAAAAGAAAGAAAACCCAAGGAGAAGGCACCCCACCCACCCCCGAAAAGCCTTCCTCCTGACCCTCCAGAACCGTTCCGGAACAACTCCGGAACGGTTCTGTTGCCGAGAGAATCCCGCTAATCCGATACGGCGCGAGGAAATAGTTTTCACAATATATTGGAATGATTTTTATTAAAATTGTTTTTTGTCGCAGTCGCTTGAATTCGTAAAGCGGATTAAAATTCGCCGTGTAATGGGAACCGGGCCAATATACCAGAGTTACCCGCCTGTTTGCTTATACTGATAAGGATAGAACGATGGATGCCCCTGATTCCAGACCAGATAAAGCATGAAAATACTCTTTTGGATGATGCGCAACACCTAAGGAATCAATGTTTAAGCTTGTAGGAGGATTTTTAATCCGCTAATGATGATAAAAAGCCTCCTGTCAGTTTCGGGAGGAATTTTCACGTATGCCCTTTTAAAAACTATGAAGTTGCACCTCCCTTTTTAAATCTTTTTGTCCTCCCTGCTTGCCTGCATGGCTGCTGTTTCCTCACCGCATGCCGTTGCGGAAACCTATACATGGCTGGGAGGAACGGTGGATGTTCATTTGAATACTAACTGGACTCCGGATTACGGCAGCAGCAACTGGTCGGCAACATGGGCCGGAACGGCGACAAACATCATGCGTTTTGATGCGGGTAGCATGACGGGGCAGATCAATGCTCTCCAGGCTTCTTTCAATACGCTTTCACTTGGGGGAATAACTGTTACGGATAATTCCGATGGATTCAGCGTTTCCAAAAAGCAACGGCTCCAGCCGCACCGTTAATTTACGTGATGGAGGAGAAGGGTATACGCTATTTGACATAGGCGGGGATTTTTCTCTGGGAGTTGCCAGCCAAGTATGGAACGGAGTTGTTTTCAACTCCAACGCCCTGTTTAAAATTGCCTCCGGCAAGACCATGAATATTTACGGTGGTCTGGGAACGGCTGGAACGGGAACCAGGACGATGACGGTGGGGGGCGGACGGTTTTGCGGGAACCCTTATCCTGAATACGGCTGCCCAGTCTTCCATGACGGCTGATTGGGTCATTTCCCATGGGGCGACCGTTCAACTGAACAATGCCGCGGCTTTGGGGTCCGGATCGGCCAGCTTAAACGGCGGCAATATAACGGCCCAGTACGATACTGTTTATAACAATGCCCTGGCCGTGAGCGGTTCTTCCGGCATGACCGTGAATGCTGCCACGCGGTTTGCCAGTGTCAGTCTTTCCAATGCCGCTGTCCTGAACATGAACGGAGGGACGCTTGGCATTGCGAATGCCGGCGTTTTGACACTGGGCTCTTCAGGGACTATTACGGGGAATTTGACGCTGGGAAACGCGTCTCTCCTGAATTTTTTCCGCTCTTCCGGCTTCCGGAGCATATTTGCTTAATGTAACAGGAACGCTGACCGTGGGCAGTGAATTGCTTCTGGGGCAGGGAACGATTGAAGGCGTAACCTGGACGGAGGGCTCTTACAGTCTGGTTCATGCGGGTTCCGTAGAGGGAGTCCCTGCCAGCTCTTTCGTTCTGGGCGACAATCTTCTGGGTTCATGGAGCACGGAAAACAATAATCTTACCCTGGTTGTGGAGCAGGTGGCTTTGCTTGAATGGAAAGGCGGCGACGGGATATGGTCTGTAACTGCTCCGGCTTCTTCACCGTGGAAAAATGACGGTGTGTACAATAATGCTTCCGGAGTGGTCATGGGAGATATTGACGGAAGTTCTCTGCAAACAGTAACCATTGATGGAATTGTCTCTCCCTCAATCATGATGGTCCAGGCGGATACGACGGATTATGTGTGGAATGCCGCAGATGGAGGAGGTGCTCTGGAAGGCAGCGGTAATCTGGAGAAGACCGGCAGTGCCAAGCTGACCATTAATATGGATAATGCTGATTATGCCGGAAAGGTCATTCTGGGGGGGAACGCTTGAAATAGGGAATGATGCCGCTTTAGGCACAGGTGATCTGGCATTTGACGGCGGTACCCTCCGGTATGGAACAGGGGTAACGGCGGATATTTCCGGGCAGATTTCCACAACGAGCAAAAAAGTTCCGTGAAAGTGGATACCAACGGTAATAACGTAAGCTGGGCTTCCGCAGATCATTACAAGGCTCTGAATCTGGAAAAGTCCGGGGACGGTGTGTTGACTCTCGGCGGCGCCGTGTATACGGGGGCCCTGACAGTGGATGAAGGGGGCGTGTCCATTACTTCCGGCAGTGTCCAAACGAAGTTTTCTGCGGGAGTTACGGTAAATGCAGGAGGGACGCTTGCCATTTCCAGCACCATTAACGGAATATCGGCCGGAGACAACGCCAATATCGTCATCAACGGCATGAGCGGAGCGGGGCGGATTGAGCTGGACAACCAGGCTGCCAAATCCCGTTTTTATATTTCCGGAGATAATTCTTCCTTTACCGGGGAATTGGTGGCGACCGGACTGAACAATAATCCGGGAAATACGAATGATGCCCGCGATCTTCAGTTTGCCACTGCTGCCAGTATGGGAAGAGGAACGGTAACCCTGAATGGACGCGGGTTCTGGCTGGGAACCGCCAATTCGGCGGATACCGCCGTCATAGCAGCAATCAATGTTCTGGAGAAAGGTTCCTATCTGAACGGGGAAGCGGAAATTCCTATTACTTTGGCGGGGCGTTTACCGGTTCCGGCACCATGACCACGGCTCTGGGCAATGCGTTCGCATATTTGACGGGAGATATGACCGGGTTCCAGGGGCATTCTCCCACACGGGTGATTCCCTGTTTACCTGGGCATTCGGCAACAATACGGAGGCAGTTCTGAATGATGGAAAGCTTTTCGGGGATGGAGTGGTTTTGAAGGCTGATGGAGGGACAAGCCAGTTTAAATTCTCCTATACCAACGATATTATACTGATGAACGCCACTGTAGGCGCAGAAGGGGCCTTGAACGCCAGGGTGGAACAGGCCGGAACCGGAACGCTGGTGCTGACGCAGGACAATACCGCTACGGGGACGCTCACCATTACCAGCGGCACGGTTCAGCTGGGCAATGGAGAGGGCACAGGCTCCTGGGTCGGGCAGATTACCGGAGCAGGGGCTCTGGTGGTGGACAGGTCTGCAGGTTCCTCTGCTCTGGAACTGAACTCCGCCAACGATTATCAGGGTGGAACTACGCTGAACGGCGGCACGGTGAAGGCGCTGGGCGCCGGTTCCTGGGAACTGGCGATGTTTTCGTCAACGGCGGTTCCATCCTGGATATGAACGGACAGGCGATTGCCAATAATGTCGCTATTACCAAAGGAGGGCTGCAACATGCCGGGGCCTACGCCACGTCGGGCGGCGTAACCGTAAATGCGGAGGCTGATTCCGGGGACATTGACCTGGGAGGCCTGCCCGGCGACAAAGTGGGAGGCATCAATACCACCACGGCGGGAACGGCTATTACCGGCCTGACGGGAAATTTGACGCTGACGGGGAATAATGCCCTGCATGTGGGGGTGGAAAATACCACGTATGCTTCTGACGGAGACCAGAAAAGTCTCATTCAGTTCAATGATGCGGCTACGGGGACTGTTTCCTTAGGCGGAGATTCTTCCGATCTCACGCTGCACATGAATATTGATACGGATATCCTGATTGCCATGCGCGAACTGGATTCTGTCGGTATCCTGCTGACAGACGGGACGATTACCGGATTGCCGGACAGCGGTCTGGTGGCGTGGCTCAACCAGCATCTTACGTTTAATGCCACACTGGAAAGCCTGGGGTTCGGCATCCAGGGAGTGGATGGAGGAAACATTATCATTTCCGGAAGAACGGACCAGATTTACATTGCTTCCGTAGACGGTTCCTCAGTGACGGAAATTCCCGGCTTTGAATTCCTATGCTCAGGTGATTGTTGATAAGGATCTTTCTCTGAATTTTTGATGTTCCCGCATCTAATACGGACAAGACCATCGTTCGTCATCTTTCCTCCGGCACCAGCGCTACTGGCAATCTGGCAGTGAATGTCGCCGGAGAAGGTTCCTTGAATATTGAACTGGCCAACGATTTGGACGATTCCGTTTTTAACGGAAATCTTATCGTAAACGGAAACGGTGCGGACCTGGTCAAAACAGGAGAAAAGACGCTGGTATTGAATGGGAGTGTCAGTACATCCAATGCAGTGATTGCCAAAGAAGGCACACTGGTTCTGAACGGGAGCGTCAACAACATCGGCACGCTGGCTTTGGCCTCCGCTTCTGCAGATGCAATTGCGCGTACCGTGATTGGTGGGACTGTCACAGCCACTCTGTCGGATGAAGATGAAGGCGGTTCCCTGGAGATTGCTGCGGGGGAACACTCAAGACCGCCGGAGATTTCGTCCTGACCAGGCGACCTCCATTTCCGGAGCAGGGAGTTTGAATATTCAGGAAGGTTCCGCCCTCTCCCTGACGGGGAAAGCCGGCCTGTCCGGAACTTCCGTGACGCTGAACGGAACGCTGGGTCTGTTCGGGACTGGGGAAAAATCCATCCAGTCCCTCTCCGGTTCCGGAACGCTGGCGTTGAACGGCGGCACTCTGTCTGTCACTTCCGCTTCCGCCAGAAACGGTTCTTTCTCCGGTACGCTGGATGGAGAGGGACGTATTGACGTATCCGGCAGCGTAACCCAGGTAATGCAGACAGGAAGCTCTACGTATGACCTGGGCGTTCATGGAGGGGGACGCTGGTATTAAAAGGCACTTCTGCCGCCCCTGCGCTTGATTACCGTAATGTTGCAGTAGGTTCTGCCGGCACCCTGCGTATTGAAGCCATTGGGCATGAGGCCGGAGACTCCAATACCTCCTTAAACGTCGGCAGCATTGATTTTCAAAGCGGCTCTACGACGGAATTCGTTTATAATTTAAGTGCGTCTGATCCTTTCGGCTCCGCTATGCTGACGGCGGATTCCATCACCATTGGAAATGGAGCGGGATTCTCTCTTGCCAACATGGAAGGCAACACGGGGCTGGGAACGTATGACAACCTGGACGGCGTGGTGCTGATGACAGCAGACACGATTGACGGACTGACGGAGGGGGAATCCATATCCGTGGGGACTTCCGGCCTGTTTGCCGTTTATTACAAGGATGCGACCATGAGCCGGAAGGGCAATCATATTGTGCTGAATGCCACGGTGCAGCAGGACAATATTTTTACACCTGCGGTGAATTCCCATAATTCCGGAGCAGGTTCCGAACTTCTGTGGGAGGCAAAAATAATCTGGATGCCACTTCCCAGCTTGGGCAGGCGATGCATTCCATCAGCACCATGATTACGGGAGATAATCCCGACTTGGCGGGGGCATCCAGGGCTTTGGCAGCAGTGGCTGGGAGCACGGTCAACGCGCTGGGGACGGCACAGAGGGACGCCCTGCGCGACCAGATGGGCTGGATCAGGAACCGGACCACCCTCATGGGCGTCAACCCGGCCTACGTCAACGACGACCTCCCCGCTTCCACATGTGGATGGAAGGCACGGGCCCTACGCCAAACTCGACACCCGCGGGGATGAAAGCGGCTACCAGCTCACCACCTGGGGAGGCACCGTAGGCATGGACGCGGACCTCAGCGACCGCCTCACGGCGGGAGCGGCCTTCACGGCCGGCTACGGCGACCTGACGGCCAGCGCGGCGGACAGCGCCGACGGGCACCTGGACAGCTACTACGCCAGCCTCTTCGGGCGCTATCAGAACAAACGCTGGGCGCACACGCTCATCCTGACGGGAGGATGGAACGACGCGAAACTCAACCGTACGGTCAACTACGGGGAAGGAAGCTACGGGACGCAGGGAAGCACCAGCGGGTGGGGCTTTGGAGCGATGTACGAACTCACCTGCGACGTGTACCTCGACGAAAACCGCAGCAGCGTGCTGCAGCCGCTGTTCAACGCCTCGGTGGTGACGACGCGGATGGACGGCTATGAGGAAACGGGAGCGGGCAACGCGGGCCTGAACGTCGGCCGGCAGGACTGACGACGGGGACGCTGGCGCTGGGCGGCCGTTGGATGGGTCTGATAGGCAGCAACATCTTCGGCCGGGAATCGCTGGCGGAAATCCGGGTCAACGCGGCGCAGGACCTGGGAGACCGGAGAGGGGAAACGAACGTCTCCCTGCTGGGCAACCCCGGCTTCGCGCAAAGCGTGAGAGGGGCGAAAACGGGAACGACGGCGCTGCAGCTGGGAGCGGGGCTGAGCGTGCCGGTGGGGACGAAAGGAACCATCTTCGTCAACGGCAACGCGGACATCCGGGACGGGTCCAGCGCGCTGAACGGAAGCGTCGGCTACCGCTACGACTTCTAACAAGAAAGAAAACACAAGGAGGGGGGCCACCCCCAAAGGCCTTCCTCCTACCCTCCAGGGCCGTTCCGGAATTATTCCGGAACGGCTGCTGCCCGAAAATCCCAAAGAAGGGTCGGACTGGATAGGGCAAAAACAAAACAGCAGCAAAAGGAAAGCGCCGGAGCCATAAACCTCATCCCCACCTCAAATCTGTAAAAACGCGCCAAATGTTTCCCGGAACCCTTTTCCGCTATCCGAAGCCGGAAAAACCGAAACGCGAGTAATAGGGCCTTTTTTATGCGATTTCAGCAGTTTTCCATTCCAATACCGCTTCCGCCCGCAGTTCATCTCCGTGCATGAGGTGGTGGGAGGTGAGGGAGTCCTGTAAGAACAGCAGGGATTTCATGGAGTCTCCCGCATGGGTTTCTTTTTTTCTGAAATGCAGGTGAATTCCTGTCAGTTGGTGGTTTTCTAGCCAGGAGTCCGGCAGGGAGTCCAGAGCCCAGACCAGGTAGGCGGCATTGTTGATGTGACGGTTGAAATCGTATCACGGCGTTCCGCCGTCCATTCCCTGATACTCGGCAGAAGTCCTGAAATGTCCATAGATACCGGAGCTACCGTTTCTTTGCATGGGGTATCCGGGAAAAGCTGATGTGCCTGTTTAAGGGGACCGGCCGCCTGCGGCGTATATCAATGACAGCCCACAGGCAGCTTGCTGCAACAATGCAGTTGCCTTGGGCATCCCTGATTTCCAGGTTGCGGCGCGCCAGCAGAGGCGTTTCCTGGGCCGTCCAGGTCCGGAGTTCTACCGTTTCCTTCCACCGGGGAAGGCGATTGACGGACGCATCCAGGCGCACTTCCACCCAGGCCAGGCTGCGGACGTTACAAAATCATAGCCGAACCCCTAGGCAGGAGGCATGGGCTTCCGCTATTTCCTGAAACCAGTGCAGAACCGTTTCCGGTTTCATCAGTCCATCCGCGCCGCTTTCGTAAGTGCGGACGGTTGCCTGAACGGAATAGATTTCCCTGGTGCTGGCATGTTCCATAACATCTTATGCTAGTAAAACCATTCTTTCAGAGCCAGTTAAAAACGGGTAATATTCAACCGTTTGGCATGCCACCTCTCCCGGTATATGAATGGCCTCCGTATTTTTCCGGGCTGCCTGCTTGGGGCGCGGCATGCAATGGAATTCCTTTCAGCATCCGCTGAGGTGGACGGCATTCCCTGATTTCTAAAGAATGCTCCGGAAATAGGCAATGGTTTTTTCCAATCCTTTTTCCAGCGTAATATGAGGTTTCCAGCCCAGTTTTTTTTCTTCTGCAAGCCGAATATCCGGTTTGCGCTGGGTCGGGTCGTCCAGAGGCAGAGGACGGAAGACTGTTTTGGAAGAAGAGCCTGTCATTTCAATGACTTTTTCAGCCAGTTCCAGCATGGTGAATTCTCTGATTACCCAGGTTGACAGGGCCGGAAAAACCTTCCGTATTCATCATGCGCACCATTCCTTCCACCAGGTCGTCCACGTACTGAAAACTCCGGGTCTGTCTGCCAGTCCCTGTAAATGGTGATGTCTTCCCCCTTCAGCGCCTGAACGATGAAGTTGGAGACTACTCTGCCGTCGTTCGGGTTCATTCGCGGTCCGTAGGTGTTGAAGATACGGATGATGCGAACGTCCACCCCGTTCATGCGGCGGTAGTCCATAAACAGGGTCTCCGCGCATCTTTTTACCTTCGTCGTAGCAGGAGCGGACGCCCACGGGATTGACGTTTCCCCAGTAGGTTTCCGGCTGGGGATGAACCATGGGATCTCCGTATACTTCGCTGGTGGAGGCCTGGAGGATTCTGGCTTTGCACCGTTTGGCGAGGCCCAGCATATTCAGAGCTCCCAGCACGGAGGTTTTCATTGTGTGGATGGGGTCAAACTGATAATGGGGAGGAGAGGCGGGCAGGCCAGGTTGTAGATTTGGTCAACTTCCATGACATAGGGAACGGTAACGTCATGGCGTATTACTTCAAATCCGGGATAATCCGTCAGGTGTAGGATGTTTTGTTTGCTGCCCGTGAAGAAGTTGTCCATGCAGATAACTTCATGGCCTTCCTTGAGAAGCCGTTCGCTGAGATGGGAGCCGATGAAGCCGGCTCCTCCGGTAATCAAAATCCTTTTGCTCATGATGGCATGTCCATGCGTTTGTTCGTTCCGCTGCGCCGGAAGGGAAGCAAGCGGAAAGTTTTCCCCTGTCCGTGCGTTGCGGTTCAATGTCACATATCCGTCACGGGAAGGCAGCGTATAGCATCCCGGACGGGATATTACAGGGATGTCCGGGAAAGGCAGGGGGTGAACCAGGAAGGTTTTTCCGTACGGGCCGGGAGGCGAATTCCGGTTGGTTCCGGCTGTCCCGCTGGCAAATTCAGGATTTGGGAATCGTCAGCAGAAAGCTGGCTCCCCCCCAGGGTGCCGAATTCCAGTTTCAGGTCTCCCCCAGGATCGGGCCGTGTCCTTTGCCAGCGCCAGATCCCAGGCCTACGCCGGGTTTCCGGCTGTTGGTGGCGTCTTTTGTGCGCCGGAAGGGCTTGAAGACAAGCTTACGGTTTTTCGGGGAAATCCGGGGCCGTTGTCGCGGAAGCGGATGACGATGTTGTGGCGGTCCGCCTGACGGTAAGCTGGACTTTGGCGTTTTCCCCCTGGCGTATTTAATGGCGTTGGAAGTCAGGTTGTCCATAATTTGCTCTACAGAGACGGCGTCCGTATGGATAGGAAGGATACGGATGGGCTGGGCCAGGGCAAAGGAGAAGCTGATGCCTGCCTCCCGGAGGCGGCGGTCTATTTTTCCGCAATGGGTTCAAAAAAGCTCCTGGCAGGTGAGCGTGTCCCGCGCACGTCGGATGGCGTTCCGCTGAAGCCGGGAGTAGGAGAGTACGTTTTCAATCAGGTGTTCCAGACGGCGGCATTCCCGCTGCATGTTGGCATAGTATTCCGGCTTTTTTCTGTTCCGGCACCATGCCGTCTTCCAGCATTTCCGTGTACAGGGAGAAGGACGTGAGGGGCGTCCGGAGTTCATGGGTGACGGCGGAGACGAAGTCCCCGCGGCGCTGTTCCAGGCGGAAGGTTCCCAGCATGAGCCAGATGACCCCAGCCGCACCCAGGAGCACCATGCTCCAGATGAGGGTGAGCGTCCAGGTCAGCATTTTTTGTGGTCCTGAGAGGAACGGCTCCGGTGTCTCCCGGAAGGAAAATCAGAGGGGCGTTGGCAAAGGGGAGTGCGCCCGCCTGCCGGGGTTCCTCCGGGGCGGGAGGACGGGTTAAAGGTTGCCAGGCGGCTGTGGGGAAGCAGCATCTTTACCTGGCCGGGCAGGCGTCTGTTCAGATTGTCCATGTTCATCAGGGCCCCTGCAAATAAATGCCGCGGCTGGTGTGCACCTGGCGCAGGATGTAAAGGTTCCCTCCGTCTTCCACGGGAACGAAGGAAGTGACAGTTTCCACTTGTGCCGGAGAGCCGGATACCGTTGGCTCCGGTTCCGGAGATTCATGCAGAATTTCATTCCGGATATCCGTCCAGAGGTTTCCGCTGGACGGAACGGAGGTAAGGGAGGAGACCTTGCCGTTCAGCCGCTGGTAAAGGTCCTTCTGTTCATTCAGCCGCCCGGCAAGCTCCGGGGAAGAGCGGGGCCGGTTACGCGCCCGGCAGGGGAAATCTGAATGAAGGCTGTAACGTAGTCCGGCAGGTAGGCGGCGAGATTGGAACCACGGGTTGCTTCTCCGGGGCCGGGGCGCCCATCCTCAGGTCATAGGGGCGTTTGTAGGCGTAAACGGGCTGGTATTCAAAATAGCCGCGGGCCTGTTCGAATGTGATGAAGGAGGTCAGAAGGCGGTCCATTTCCAGCTTGGCTTCATGGGCCAGGGCTTCCACCCTGATACGCTGTTCGGAATGGCCTGTTTCTTCCGCCTGCACCAGCAGAACATGGGTGAGCCATCCGAGCGTGCCGATGACCAGCAGCAGGCTGATTGCCAGCAGAATGATGCGTATGCGCCGGTTCACGGATCAGGAAACGAAGGATGAATTCCCAGCGGTAGCCCTGGCTTCTAAGCGTCTCCAGGGGGAGGCGGAGGCGGCCCCGAGCTTGTCCCGGAGACGCATGACGGTCATTTCCACGGAGCGCGTATCCGTCAGGCGCGGGTCCACGTCCCATACGCGCCGGAGCAGTTCGTCCCTCGTGATAACGCGGTTGGGGTGGGTGGCCATATAGGTGAGGAATTGAATTCCCGCGCGGTCAGGGAGGTTTCCTCCCGTCTTTAAAGGTGATCAGGCGGTTGGCGCTGTCCAGGGTGGCGCCGGGGATCCTGATTTCCCGGAGCTGGCGCGGCCGTTCCGGAGACCTGCGCAGAACGGCCTCGATGCGGGCGAGCAGTTCCCGGATGCTGAACGGCTTGACAATATAGTCGTCCGCCCCCAGCTTGAGCCCCTGCACGCGGTCTTCCTCCTCTCCACGGGCCGTGAGCATGATGACAGGCGTTCCGGGGCGTTCCTCAGACATGACCTGCAGCACCTGGAATCCGTCCGCGCCCGGCATGGCCACGTCCAGCAGGGCGAGGTCGAAATTGCGTTCCCGCACGGCATGGATGGCGGCCAGGCCTTCTTCCAGAGCCAGCACTTCGTAGCCGGATGCGGTCAGAACGTCCGTCAGGGCATGCCTGATGCTGTCGTCGTCCTCCGCAATCAGAATGGTATAGGCTGAATCACTCATCGTTTGATTCTATAAAACCACAATATTTCCCCTGTTGTATAGAGAAACCTGCGCCCTTTCAGTAACAATGCCATAACAGGCCGTCTTCCCGGGGGCTTAGTGATGCCGGAGTTCCCGGAAGGGGAGGAAGGCTGCCGGAGGGAATTTCAATGGCCTCCATGGGACCGGGGACAATTCCTTCAAAGAACGGCGTACCTTTGTAGGAAAGGATGATTTTGGAATGCACCATGCCGCCCGTAGTCTGGCGCAGGAAATCCGCATCCCGGAAGACCAGGAGCGTCTTTCCGTTTTCCCCGGGTACAGGACGGCACTGGAAATCGCCAAGCGGTGTTCCGTCAGCCGCCGTCATCTGGACGGGCAGTATATAGGCTTCCGAAAAGGAAGGAGCGTAAACACCCCAGAAGGAAGTGAGCGCCATAACGACGACGATCACGATGCCGACAATGATTTTTTGTGGAGGTGGACATGCGGAGGGGAGGTATTCTGACCCGTACGTCCACCTCCGGTACGGTGGCCGCGCGGCGTCAGCGTTGTTGAAGCCATTCGGCGGCCTGGGGGCGTAATACGTAAGGATCATATCGACCCCGGCGCGCCGGATGGATATTAGAGTCTCCAGAACTGTTTCCCGTTCATCCAGCCAGCCGGAAGCTGCGGCGGACTTGATCATCAGGTACTCCCCGCTGACATGGTAGGCGGCTATGGGGAGGGTCACATGCTTCCGCATGGCGGCCATAACGTCCAGATACAATGTGGCGGGTTTCACCATCAGGATGTCCGCTCCCTCCGCTTCATCCAGCTGCGCTTCCCTAAGGGCTTCCCGGATGTTGCCGGGATCCATCTGGTAGGTTTTTTATCCCCTGCCTTGGGCGCGCTCTCCAGAGCTCCGCGGAACGGCCCGTACAGCGCGCTGGCGTACTTGGCGGTATAGGCCATGATGGAAACGTCGTCCAGGGCTTCGGAATCCAGGGTGGCGCGGATGGCGGCCACGCGGCCGTCCATCATGTCGCTGGGGGAGACGATATCCGCCCCGGCATCCGCGTGGCACAATGCCTGGCGGCAGAGAACCTCCACGGAATCGTCGTTAAGGATTTCCATCGTTCCGTCGGAGCGGAATTCCACTAGGCCGTCATGGCCGTCGGAATTGTAGGATCCAGGGCTACGTCCGTCATGACGGTGATGCCTGGCACTTCGCTTTTGAGCGCGTAAATGGTGCGCGGGATGAGGCCGTCAGGGTTGCAGGCTTCGCAGGCGTCCGGCGTTTTTTTCTTATCCGGGATGGCTGGAAAAAGATCCAGCGTCCGGATGCCCAGATCCATCAGGCGCTTGGCTTCCTCCACCAGTCCCTTGACGCTCCAGCGCGTGCAGCCCGGCAGGGAGGGGATGGGCTGGTTCCCGGTCCCTTCATGGACGAAGACGGGATAGATGAGGTGTTCCGGGGAAAGGGAGGTTTCCCGGATAAGGCCCCGGATGTTGGCGGATTTTCTGTTGCGGCGAGGCCGTATCGGTAGATTCATCATGGTGTTGTAATGAAAAAAGTTTTTAGGAATGCATGGCGTTCCGGAACGGATATGCTCAGGGAGCCTTGGGGGCCTCCAGTTCCAGCGGCTGTTCCGCATCGGCCCCGGCGAGCATCCAGCCGCCGTCTGTTTGGATGAAGTGCAGGTTGTTGACGGAGATTCATTTCCAACTGCTGTACGCACGCCGATGGTGGCCTTGATTCCGGCGCAGCCGTCTCTGGCGGCGGGAATATACGCCGCTTTGACTTCGGGAACGTCTTTTCCTTACCCTGGTGTGCGGGGTGGGAATCCTTCCCATGACTGTTTTCAATTGGGAGAGCGCGTCTTCAAATTCCCTTCACGGAGGCGAAGTTGGACGGGGCCAGCATGCGCATCATGGCCAGGCTGTCCCGGTTCGCCAGGGCACGGCCGGCGGCGGTTACGGCCTCTTCCGGCGTGGGAAAGGACAGCGGAGGATACGTCCGGTGGAAATCCGCCATGATGCGGGCGGTGGTGGACTCGTCCGGTTTCAGATTCCAGGAGGCGAAAGCGTCCGTCAGGTTCATCTTGAAGACGGGAAGGCCGTCTGTGGGATCCTTGGTTTTTCCAGCGCATAGCGGTAAATGAGAGCGGGTTTGTCTATGTCCGGCATGCTCATGCGCGGCGGCAGGATGGTCATGGCTCCGATGCTGTGGATGTCCTTGCCGTTTTTCTTCGCGTTGTTTTTATTGGCTTCCTCCTGCTGGTCTTCTTCACGGCTGTTCGGGGCCATCTGGTCGTCCGCATGGGGGCTCAGGGGAACCAGGCTGGTATTCGGAAAGGTCATGAAGCTGAGGTGGGTAGGGTGGATATAGCGGTTTTCCTCCCTTCTGTCCTGGAGGCGCATGGCCTTGACCACGGGAATGAGGCGTGCGCTCTGGGTAATGGCGGATTCCGTATAATACGGGGAAACGAGCAGGGCGGCGATGTGGGCCGGGTTATTCCCTTCACGGCCCGGATGAGCAGGTTCTTGAGTTCGTCGTCCGTTGTTCCCTTGACGTTTTCCTGGCGGAAACGCTTGATATGTTCCAGGGCGGCTTTAACGGCGGCTACGGAGTACTGGTGTGCGAGGACGAAAATTTTTTCTTGGCCTCCGAGGACAGTTTTTCTGCTTCTCCCCGGATGCGGTCGTCAAAGGGAAGGAACGTATTGTCAAAGCTCCCTGGGGTCAGGGACGCCTGCCACCGGCCTTCTTTTTTTCACCAGGGCCACGGCGGTGGCCGCATAAACGTACGGGTTGGCCTTGTCCGGCAGCAGGATGTAGGCCATTGCCAGGTCGCCTTCGGCAATGATGGAGTCTTCATCCACAAAGGGCGGACGTTCCGGGGCCGCTCCGGTTACATACGCCTGGACCGCCTCCATGCGGGAAAGGATGCTTTTCAGCTTGAGCTGGCCTACAAAGGGGAGGTGGCGGGCAGGGATTTGTACGGTTCGTTTTTCCAGTCAGTTTTTTCCTGAAGGGCGCGGAGCAGCAGTTTGGCCGCGTTCAACGGTGTGCTCTGGTCCGGAACGGGACCCGTGGACGGAGCCTTGTTTTCCCGCAGCCTGATCCATATTGATCCGGAAACGGACAGGAGCGCCCTCTGGCGGCTGGCCGCCCCGGGAAAACCCGCAGCAGAGGCAGAGGCAGAAAAGGGAGAGGGGAGGATGTTCATGACCGCTGGCCGCCACTATGGCATAAACGGCTGCGGGTGTAAATCATTCGTTGGGAATGTTGACGCGGCTGTTGCCGCAGGGCGGACAACCCTGAACTCCGGGGAAAAGCGAACGAAAAGGGGGGAAGGATGCGTCCCGGAAGAAGAGTCCGGAAGCCGGAGGAAAGGGCTTTTCCCCGGCGTTCATGCCTTGAATTTTCGAGAGGAGGGTTTTTTGCATTTGCCAACAGTGCCTAGGGGAGGTTAACTAATGCGCGTATGTCCGAACACAAGGAAAGAAAGACTCTTGAAGAACGCCATCAGATGTCTGATCTGGAACGGCTGCGCCACTCCTGCGCACACGTTCTGGCTACGGCCATTTGCCGCCTCTGGCCGGATGCCCAGCTGGCCGGCGGGCCTGCCGTGGATAACGGTTTTTATTACGACGTGGAGCTGGACCACCGCATCAGCACAGAGGACTTTGAACGCATTGAGGAGGAGATGAAAAAAGTGGTGAAGGAAAACCAGGTTTTCCAGAAGGAAGTCATTTCCCGCGCGGATGCCATGAAGATGGCGGAATCCGGGGGAGCTGGGCGCCCTGGGCCCCCGCAGTGAGCCTTCCCGCTTCAAGATTGACCTGTTGAACGACATCCCGGAAGACGAGGAGATTTCCCTGTACCGCAACGGAGATTTTACGGACCTGTGCGCCGGCCCGCACGTGGGCCGCACGGGCAACTGCAAGGCATTCAAAATCATGAGCGTGGCGAGCGCCTTCTACAAGGGGGACAAAAACCGCCCCATGCTCCAGCGCATTTACGGCACCTGTTTCCCGAACCGCACCCAGCTTGACGAACACCTGGAACGGCTGGAAGAGGCGCGGCGCCGCGACCACCGCAAACTGGGCCGCGAACTGGGCCTGTTCTGCATTGACGAATCCGTGGGGCAGGGGCTCATCCTCTGGAAGCCCAAGGGGCTCTCATCCGCCGTTCCCTGCAGGACTTCATCACGGAAGAGCTGGACAAGCTGGGCTACTCCCAGGTGTACACGCCCAACATCGGCAAGCTGGACCTGTACCGCACATCCGGGCACTTCCCGTATTACCAGGAAAGCCAGTACGCGCCTATCCCGGAACGGGACGCCATGGAAAAACTCAGCCAGGAGGGGGCTTCCTGCGCGGAACTGTTCAACGGCCTGGCCACCGGCACCATTGAGGGCTATATGCTCAAGCCGATGAACTGCCCCCACCACATCAAGATTTACGCGAATGACGCCCACTCCTACCGGGACCTTCCCGTGCGGCTGGCGGAATTCGGCACGGTGTACCGTTGGGAACAGAGCGGAGAGCTGGGCGGTATGACGCGCGTGCGCGGTTTCACGCAGGATGACGCCCATATCTTCTGCACGCCGGACCAGCTGGCCGGGGAAATCCGCCAGTGCCTGGGCATTGTGAAAACTATTTTCGGCACGCTGGGCATGACTGACTACCGCGTGCGCCTTTCCATGCGCGACCCGGAAAGCGACAAATACGTGGGTTCCCGGAAAACTGGGACAAAGCGGAACAGGCCCTGCGGGAAGCCGCGGAATGGCTGGGGGCGGACTACAGCGAGGAAGCTGGGGAAGCCGCCTTCTACGGCCCCAAGATCGACTTCATCGTGCGCGACGCCATCGGCCGCGAATGGCAGCTGGGCACCGTGCAGGTGGACTACAACCTGCCGGAACGCTTTTTGACCTCCATTACACCGGAGCGGACAACAAGCCGCACCGGCCCGTGATGTGCACCGCGCCCCTTCGGCTCCATGGAACGCTTCACGGGGCTTCTGATTGAACACTTTGAAGGCAAATTCCCCACCTGGCTTTCCCCGGAACAGGTGCGCGTGCTGCCCATCTCCGACAAGGTGACGGATGTGGCCGCCGCGCATCGAACCGCCTTTGGCCGCCAGAGGCGTGCGCGTCACGGTGGATGAAACGCCGGACAAAATAGGCGCCAAAATCCGCAATGCCCGTCTGGACCGCGTTCCCTACATGCTGGTGCTCGGCCAGCGGGAGGCGGAAGACGGCACCATCTCCGTCCGCCACCGGGACAAGGGGGACCTGGGCGCGATGCCCTTTGAGCAATTCGCGGACCTCGTAGCCCGGGAAATCGCGGAGCGTCATATTTCTCCCGTGATTTGAGTTGCCAAGTTATTCCTTTTTAGTTTAGTAGTATCCGGACGTGCCAACCAAGCCAACGAAGAATAATGACGGAAATCGCCGCCGTGACCGCGGCGATCAGACTCGGATCAATGAACGGATCACGCGCGCCCCGCGTGCGGGTAGTGACTGCCAACGGCGACCAGCTGGGCGTCATGAACACGCGCGACGCGCTGGAAAAAGCCAAGGCTCTGGGGCTGGACCTGGTGGAAGTGGCCGGCAATGCCGATCCGCCCGTATGCCGCGTGGTTGATTACGGCGAGTACAAATACCAGCAGGCCAAGCTCCAGAAAAACAACAAGAGCCGAACCGTCAAGCTTAAGGAAATCAAGCTCCGCATCGGTACGGATACCAATGACTATAATGTGAAATGGCCCGTACGGAAAGCTTTCTGGATCATGGCCACAAGGTCCGTTTCAGCTCCGTTTCCGCGGTCGTGAGAACGCCCACCAGGAGCTTGGCTACGACGTCTTCAACAAAGTCATCGCGGACATGAAGACCATGGCGCAGGTGGACCAGGCCCCGCGCCTGGCCGGCAACACCATGCACATGGTGCTCTCCCCGCTCCCTGCCCAGCAGCGCGTGAAGAAAATTCACCGCCCACCTGGATAAGGACTTCGATTCCGAAGACTCCGCCTTTGATGCGGGAAGACGACGAGTAAAACGGCATTTTTTTTTTCAGGCTTTCCGCCCTTATAAGGCGGAAAGCCTTTTTTTACGGGAGAATGCTTTTCTATAGAGACCTGGGGAGATTCTCCCGGAGGCACTGGAGGAATTGTTTCTTTCCGTTCAATGGGAATCTGAAACCGTCTGGAACGCCTGGAGAAGGTATTGCTCCATTACGAGGCAGTGTTCTCCGCTTGGGATGGGAGCAGACTGGCGGGGCTGGTAGCCGCCATGGATGACGGAACCATGACGGCTTATGTCCATTATCTGCTGGTGCATTCTAGGTATCAGGGATACGGTGTCGGTTCGTGGCTGCCGGGTATTTAAGCATCGTTCTCACTTCCTGAAGGGCAGGAATGGTTTTATTCGGGCCGGACGCAGGAGGCTATGCGTTCTATTCCTCCTACGTTCGGAGAAATCGGGATGGAACGGGAAGAAGGTGAATAATATCTCAATTTTCTTTGGACATCCGTTTGCAGAAAGGCTGCATGCGGCACATGGTGGCGGTGCGCCAGAGCCATTCCAGGGGCCGTACAGGAAATGGCTTAGCCAGAGGCGGCAGGCCCATGCCTGGAGGAGGAAGACGGCCACGGCCGCGCACAGGCATGGCCACGGTCCCATGTCCTGGGCCAGGCCCAGCCCCCCACCCGAAGAAGAGGAAGGTGAAGACCAGCGTCTGGGTGACGTAGCAGGTCAGCGTGCATTTGCCGGCGCTGCTGAGCAGCCGGGTGGGCAGGGGAAGGCCGGGATGGGTGAACAGCAGGACGGCGGCGGAGACGAAAGCCGCGGTATAGAAGAGGTTTTCCCATGGGTGCAGGAGACGGGCTGCGTCCGCTTCCAGAGGGCGCCCAGCTGCGGGATGAGGTACAGGCGCATTGCCAGCAAAAGCCAGGAACAGGAGCCCGGCCACGCCCAGCGTCCGCAGGAACAGGCTGCGTTTGTTGGGCGCGTCTTCAAAGGCGCGCCATCTGCCCGCCAGCATGCCTAGGATGAAGAGGCCCAGCGTCTGCCAGAGGCGGCCGCTGAGCAGGAAGAACTGCCATTTGCCCGCCTGGCCCTGCGTCAGGTTCCACAGGGCCGCCTGACCCCAGCTGCCGTGGGCGTACAGGGAATTCCCGCGTGGGGCCCGCAGCCGGGGAGCCCGTATGGAACCAGCCGGAGGGTGGGGCCACCAGACCGCCAGCCCGGCATGGTTCAGCAGGTCCATAAGCATGACCGGCTGAATCAGGCACAGGGCGCAGAGGGTGATGAGCAGGGAGTCCCGCATTTGTAGAGCATGACCAGGGCAAAGCCCAGGGTACCGAAGAGGGTGAGGATGTCTCCGTCATAGAACAGGGTATGCGCCAGACCCAGCAGGAACAGGAGCGTCAGGCGCCACATGAAGCGTTTCCGGAAGTCGATTCCCTGCTGCTCCCGCCTGTCCAGCTGGATGAAGAAGCTGAGTCCGAACAGGAAGGAGAAAGAGCAGGAAGGATTTGCTGACAAAGAGATGTTCATAGGCCCAGTCCGCCGCGCTGTTGGCCGCAGCCTGCCATCCCTTCCGCCGGGGGCATGGGAGATAGAGGTTGAAGTGGTCGTGCGTGTGGACGATGACGATGCCCAGCAGGGCCAGAGCCCGGAGGATATCCAGAATGGTGATGCGCGCGGCCGGGGGAGGCGTTCCGGCGGGAGTCCGGGCGGTCATGGCGTCAGCAGGGGCGGGAAAAGGATGGGAGAAGTTCCGCCGCGCGCCTCCTGGCCCATTGGTCTGCTTCAGAATGGGGGCCAGTTCCCCGCGGGGATCCGCCGGGGTGTGGTCGTCCATGATGGCCTCCACCAGTTTCCAGATGCCGGGGAAAGAGATTTGGCCGTGGATGAAGGCATTCACCGCCGCTTCATTGGCGGCGTTGTAAACGGCTGCCAGGGTGCTGTTGCCGGCTCCGGCCCTGCGCGCCAGGTCCAGGGCGGGGAAGACATCCGTGCGGGGGGCCTCAAACACCAGCCGGCCGATTTCCGCGAAATTGAGCTGCTTCAGGGAGTTGGGAACGCGGTCCGGCCATGTGACGGCGTACTGGATGGGGAAGCACATGTCCGAGCTGCTCATCTGGGCCAGCACCGTGCCGTCCCGGTATTCCACCATGGAGTGCACGATGCTCTGCGGGTGGACAATGACGTCCACTTTTTTCCATGGGAACGTCAAAGAGCCAGCGAGCCTCAATCATTTCCAGCCCTTTATTGAACAGGGTGGCGGAGTCTATGGTGATTTTGCGGCCCATGCTCCAGGTGGGATGCTTGAGGGCCTGTTCCAGCGTAACGTGTTCCAGGTCTTCCCTGTTCCAGGTGCGGAAGGGTCCGCCGGAGGCCGTCAGAATCAGGCGGGAGACGGCTTCCGGGCCGCCGTGGTTGCCGTTCAGGCACTGGAAAATGGCGTTGTGTTCGCTGTCCACCGGAAGCACCTGCACACCGGCCCGGCGGGCTTTTTCCATGACGATTTGCCCGGCCATGACCAGAATTTCCTTGCTGGCGATGGCCAGGTCCTGCCTGCTTCAATAGCGGCCAGCGCGGGCTTGAGACCGGCGGTTCCCACGATGGAGATTAACACCATGTCCGCCTCCGGGAGCTGCGCCAGGCGGCACAGCCCTTCTTCTCCCGTTTCCACCTGCGCGCCGGGGAGGGAGGCCGCCAGACCGGCAGCTCCGGACGGGTTAAAGATGCATACGTTGCGCACGTTGAATTCGCGCGCCTGGCGGGCCAGCGCCTCCACGCTAGTTCCTGCGGCCAGCCCCACGATTTCCATTCTGTCCGGAATATCCCGGGCGACTTTCAGAGCGCTGGTTCCGATGGAACCGGTGGAGCCCAGGATGACGACGCGTCGTTTCTGCATAACGGAGAAGCATCATGCAAAAATACGGTCCCTTGACAAGCCGGGGATGAAAATTTTCCCCGTGCCGCATGGGCCGTTTTCCCGTCAGCCCGGTTTTATTCCGGCGGGCCGGGGAAAGGCCGCCACGCGTTCGTGCCGCAGGCGGTTTGTGCCGTGGGTTGCTGCGTTCCCTGCTGGCTCGTCAAGCAGGGATGGCGGGAAAAGAGCGGGCCTGGAACGTGAAGGAATGTTCCGCCGCATGGAAAAGGGTTGTATTTTCCTCCGGAGGCGTATAGGATGGCACGAATGAAGCGCATCGCCGTGTATGCCGGTAGTTTCGACCCTCTGACCAATGGTCATTTATGGATGATCAGGCAGGGCGCGAGGATGTTTGATGAGCTGATTGTGGCCATGGGCGACAATCCGGACAAGCGTTATACGTTTTCCCATGAGGAACGCATGGATATGCTGCGGGTGGCGCTTTCCGACATGCCGGATGTGCGCATTGCCGAGTTCCACAACCGCTTTCTGGTGGATTTCGCCAATGAACACGGGGCTACGTTCATGCTGCGCGGCATCCGTTCCACGCAGGATTACGAGTATGAACGCGTGATGCGCCATATCAATGCGGATATGGCCCCCAAGGTGTGCACGGTGTTCCTGATGCCTCCCGGGATACGGCGGGTTGTCCTCCAGCATGGTGAAAGGGTTGATTGGGCCGGAAGGCTGGGAGAGCCAGGTGAGCCGCTATGTCCCCCATAATGTATTCGCCATGTTGAAGGAGAAGTACCGGGAGGTTTTTCCGCGTTCCTAGCGGAGATTCGGATTTCCGTTCCGTTATTCGCTGTCCGGTGGAGAGGGGCAGGGGCGGAACGCCTCCGCCTCCTTCTGTCTTTCTGCTTTCTCATGCGCTGGATGACGCGGGCTCTTGCGGCGCATCGGCCCGTTTGCGTTTGTTCCACAGCATCGCACAGTTCCTGCGCGCCAGAAAGCGGTTGAGTTCCCTGGATCTGTCCGCATGGCATTTGACGGCGATGCCCGTGGGCGTGTGCCTGAGGTAAACGCAGTTGTTGGTTTTATTTACTTTCTGGCCGCCTCGCCCGCTTCCGCGGACAAAGCTTTCCTCCAGATCCTGTTCACGGATGCCCAGGGCCTCCATCCGTTCCCGGAGAGCTGCCAGTTTTTCAGGCCTGACCATAGCCGGAGGATTGCAGGGTGTTAACGCGCTGCCGGACAGCATGGGCCAGCATGTCCCGGCTGGCGGCCGTCATGGGGCGAAGGCTGACGGCAACGGTTGATCCGTCAGTCAGGCGGAGGTTCAGCCGTCCGCCTTCCCGGTCCGCGGAGCGAATCTGCTGCCAGAAGAACCATTGCATGGTGCGCTGCGTTCTCAGGAACGGCAGGATTTCCACTCCCACCGGGGGTGACGATGACGGCCGCGTGTTTCAGGCAGCGGCTCCCCGCAGCCAGGCAGAGGGCGGCGGGAACAAGCGCCGCGGCCTGCATAGCCCACAGGGGGGCGGGCAAATACAGGGGTAATTGTATCATATCCCGTGAGCTGGAGGAAAGCGGCAGTGGCTGCCAGAAGGAACCCCGCCGCCGTCAGGATGGCGCCTGACCGGTTCCGGGTGAAGCGCAGCTCCCGTTTCCGGACGGGAATGTGCCGGATGTCCTCCACGCCCAGACCGGCCTGAACCGGACGGGGCGCGGAAGCGGGAAGATGGCGTTCAGGCTCCGGCATAGACGCCCGGGAGGATTTCCTTCGTTTCGTCGGAGTCGTTTTCCATCAGCAAGGTGCCCCGGAGAACGGCTCCGTCCTGGAAGTGGAAGCGTCCGCGCAGGGTCAGCTTGTCCCATGCCTGTCAGGGAGGGCAGGCCCAGCCCGTCAGGGAATCCACCAGCTTATACAGTTTGGAATCCAGGTCCACCACCGGGGTATTGCCCTGCCGTTCGGAGCCAGGGCCACGTTGCCGTGTTCATCCACGGAGATGGCGTCCGAACGGAGCAGGAACAAGTCGGAAGTGGTCTTGACGGGGAAGAAACGGGAACGCGGGACATTGACGGCCCTGGCGCCCCGGAAGCATTCGATGCCCGCGCCCATGGCCGTTTCCAGCTGGTACACCGGGGCGGATTCCTGATCGCGGGGTTGAGCGTCTTTTTTTATTGCGGATCATGGGCAGCGGGGCACGCCGCCGTTGGCGTCCAGAATTTCCCTGAGGGCGTCAGGCGTATCCAGAGCGTATTGGTGTTGAAATAGCGGTGCCTGGAGATGTTCTGGAATTCAGGAATATCCTCATCCGGGCACTGGGCCACTTCCGCAGAATCAACTGGCCGTCCGATTTCCTGACCGCCAGGTGGCCGCCTTTCCTGTCCGCCTCCGTGCGGCGGGTGACTTCCATGACGAAGGGGCGCCGCTTTCCGCAAACCAGCGGAGGAAGTTCATGTCAAGCTGGGCGCCCAGATTGTCGGAATTGGAGACAAAGGCGTATTTAACGCCATCCGCCAGCAGGCGGTCCAGCCAGCCGGACCCCAGCAGGGCCGGATACAGGTCCCCATGGCCGGGCGGGCACCATTCCAGCTCCGGCTGTTCCGGGCAGCTGGCCGGGGAGGCCGTCCGCCAGGATTTTGGGAACGCGGTTCTGCATCAGCTCCACTTCGGCGCGGTCCGCAAAGCCGTCCGCCGCGTATTTTTCCAGGTAGGCCAGCGTGTCCGCGCTGGTGGAGAAAGAGTTCATCAGCAGAAGGCGCACAGGCGTGCCGGAGAGGGAGCGCAGATGTTTCACCTGCCTGACGATTAAATCCAGGAACGTATCCTCTCCTTTTACTTTCAGCAGGCTTTTCGCCTTCTGGAGGCCCATGCTCGTGCCGAGGCCGCCGTTGAGCTTGATGCAGACGCACCGGAAATCAGGTCCTTGTCCGCCGCAGGGGTGGAGGCCGTGATGTCCCGCCAGTCTTCCACCTGGTCGGCGGGCAGGATGTCCGTTTCCGGAATCATGCCGGAGTGGTTGGAAACAAGGGCTTCGTAACAACGGGAGAAAGCGTTGACGGCCGCGGCTGAAACGCCGGCGGACTCCATCTTTTCCGCAAAAGGAGTGAACGTACTCATTGGCGGCTTTTGTACAAAATGCCCGGAGGAGGCTCAAGCATTATCAGCGTATCCGGAATGCCCGCGCGTTTTCTTTTTCCTGTGGGGCCTGCTCCGGATTATCTGGCTGCCGTCACCCGGATGCGCCGATAGTCCGCCACCCATTGGGAACCGTCCCATAACTCATCTTTCAGGGAATTTTCCATTTCCTTGAAAATCTGGATGCGCTGTTCTTCGTGGAGGTTTTTCAAGTCTTCCCGGAAGAATTGGACGGCCCAGTTGCGCAGGCCGTCAGGACCGTCTTTCAACGGCGTGGGGCGGTCAAATTCCTTCATTGTTTCCGGGTGAAGCCCTGCCTGTTCCAGCACGCTGCCGTATTCTTCCGCGGCGGGAAAGTAAAAACGCGTTGTGTACGGGAGGCTCCTGCGTTCCAGGGCTGTCGGAAAGCTTCCTGATGCGGAGAATATTGAGGCGGGCTCCAGGATTCGCAGACCAGTTTCCCCTGCGGTTTCAGGACGCGGGAAACGGCATTTAAGAGAGTCCCATGGTCCGGTATCCAATGGAAGGCCGCATTGGAGAAAACGATGTCAAACCTGTTGCGCCAGGGCATGAGGCGGGCGTCCAGCACGCGGAAGTCCATGCCGGGATAGAGCCGGCGGGCTTTTGCTATCATTTCCGAAGAGGAGTCCAGACCGGTGACGGAGGACGATTTTTCCAGCAGGGCGTGCGTCAGCGTACCGGTTGCGCAGCCCAGGTCCAGAATGGACTGGTCTGGATTTTCCGGTACGCAGGAGAGCAGACCCCTGCCGTATTCCGCGACAAAATCGTGTTTGTTTTCGTACCATTCAGCGTTCCAGTCCATGACCTCTCCATCGTAGGGAAAAGGGGGATTTTTTCAAGAGAGACCCTGTCTTTTTTTTTTCATGGCATTTTTCCCGGAGGGCCTCTGTCCATTTCTCCGTGCCGTGCCGGGATTCTTCTTGCGTTGGAGGGCGGGAAATGGTTAAGATAAGCTTACTATGAAAGCAACAGCCCTGTTCCTGGCGGCTTCCGCCCTGGCCGCGGTTTCCGCCGTCGCCTATGACGGATACGGTTATGACCCCCGGCCCGCAAGTTCCTATAACAATACTATCAGCGGGCGGCCCACATCGGCTATGATTCCCGGTATGCCTATAAAGACGTGGTGGCTTCCTCCGTGCTGAACCGCAGCGGCGTGTTTAACATCGGCGGCGAGCTGAACCTCAACCTGGTCAGGGACTGGAAGCAGGAAATCGGCGCGGAATACATGGCTTTCTGCGACGGGCTGCTGAGCGACAAGGACGCCTTTGACGCCAGTTGGAAGGCTGTCAAAGAGCTGTTCCCCAATCTTTCCTTCCGGGGCGGGTATGAGTTGAATTACGGTGGCCTCCCGGGGTATTTGAGCAAGCACATGGGGAAGGCTCCCCATTCCCTCGCCCAGTCCGTCACGGCGGGGCTGGCGTATGACGATCCGGGCCACGGCTATTTTGGCTCCCTGGATGTGCAGTACGGCTTTTACGGCATGATCGGCTGGCGCATTGACCTGAACGCGGGCAAGCGCTGGAGCGGCCTGATTCATGAAAAGGTGGATTTGGAACTGAGCGCCGGAACAGGTTATTCTTCCAGTTACTGGGGGCCCGGCGTAGCCGGGTTTGACCAGGTTAACATCAAGCTGGCGGCTCCCGTGCGCGTAACGGGTGTGGACTCCAGCCGCGGGTTCCGGATTATTCCCTTCATCCAGCTTGACTGGGCGGGAAACACCCGTTCGAAATCCGCCGCTACGCCGGCATGAACGCGATTGAGGACTTCCGCATCCGCGTGGGCGTGGAAGCCGTTTACCGTTTTTAAGCGGATGCTCCGCGGCCCTTTCACCGGGAAGGGCCGCGGAAGCGTTCCCCCTTTCCGGGGGCGCATGCCCCCTCCCGCCTTCCCTTGAATCCCCTGCCATGTTGAAAATGATTTTTCTGCTGGCCCGGCGCATGTTTATACGGCTGCTGCTGGTGTTGCTTCCGCTGGGCCTGTTTATGTTCCTGGCGCAGGCCATTCCCTTTCCCCTCTGCAATCCCTGCTGGTGCTGGTTCCGGTGATTGCCTTTGAAGTGTGGCTCGTCATCAGGCATCTGCTGCCCGTCATGGGGAGCTGGTGACCAAGACGCTGTATTCCTCCAATATTACTACGGATGAGGAAGTGCTGGTGGAGGCTTCCAGGCGCATGCTGAATTCAGGGATCCCCAGGGCGCTCTGGAATTGCTGGAACGCTACCGGAAGGAGAATCCGGGGCTGGTGCGTTCCTGGCTTATGGAATCCAGCCTGCTGAACGATATGCGCCGGTACGCGGATTCCGTCAACGTCCTTCAGAAAGGCATGGAATACGGAGGATGGCGCAAGGAGGACCGGGCTCTGTTCCTGTACAAGATAGGGGCCATTTACGATTCCCAGCTCCATGACCCGGACAGGGCCCGGAAGTATTGGGAGGAAGCTGCGGATAAATATCCCGATACGGCCTATGGCCGTTCCGCACGGGACAAGGTTATGTTTTAACGCTGTTTTCCATGAAGAGAAGATGTCCGGAAATTTTCCCCCGTTGTTTTAAAGAGCCGTGCATGACGGTGGACTAAAAATTTCCTCTTTTTCATTATTCTGAGCGGGGAATATTTTTCAAGACTGTTGCCGGGATGCCACGGTGGTTCTTCCATCTGAGAACGGAGTAATTAAATATTGTATAGATCAATGTGTGTTACCATTTTTCCGCATTTAATAATAATGCTTTGCCGTTTCCTTGGAACCGGATTAATTTTTCAACTAACATGATATGAGTAAAATAAGCCATATAAAATATATGGTGCTTTGCAATCTCCCCTACCGTTTGCGGGAAATCGCCGGACGAATGGCGAAGAAATGCAGGAGAAGGAAAGACCGGTCTCTTGAAGCGAAGCTGGAGGATATTCGCAATTTGCTGATTTATAATCACCCCATTTCCTCGGTTCCTCCGGCGACGGGGAAGTTGAGGCTCCTTCAGGACGGCAATACGGGTTTTGCTGGCCCTTTTTGCGCGCAGATGTCGGGAAAACGGGCTGCGGTACTGGCTGGATTACGGCACGCTGCTGGGGGGCGGTAAGGCACAGGGGGTTTATTCCGTGGGATGATGATCTGGATGTGAGCATGATGAGGCCGGAGTTCGACCGCCTGCTGGAACTGCTTCCCCGTTCTTTTCCCCCGTGAGGAAGGATTTACCTGGAACAGGCACGCCTTTCTGCAACTAGGATATGAAGGCACCCCCCTCAACCTTGATGTGTATCCCTATCATTTTTATGCAGAGAGTCTTTCAGCTCCGGAACAGCATGGGAAGCTGGACAGGCTTATGAGCGGATTTAAAAAGACGTGGTGCTGGTAGGTTCCGAGATGAACATGACCGATGTGCAGGTTCAGGAGAAAATCCGCCGGGATATTCTGGAAGGAAGGGAAGCCGCCGGGGAAGAAGAAGCCCCGGGATTTTTCTTTCTCCCGCCATTACGTTTACAAAAACACGCACCTTTCCTATGAAACGTTCTTCCCTCTTGGCTCCGCAGAATTTGAGGGGGATGATGTTTTCCGTGCCCAACCATGCCCGCCAGTACCTGCAATTTTTTACGGCGACTATCTGTCTTATCCGGAACGCATCCAGTTCAAGCATCCTTCCGTGAAGGCCATGGTGGAGAAGGTTCCCTTTGAGGCGGCGGTCAACCGTTTCATTGACGTTTACGGAAAAAGGATTGATGCGCCCATGCCATGAAAACGGTTATTACTTACGGAACCTTTGATTTGCTGCACACGGGGCACGTGAACCTGCTGAGGAGGGCCCGGAAACTGGGGGGACCGGCTCATCGTCGGCGTGACTACGGACAGTTACGACCAGAGCCGCGGCAAACTGAATGTCATGGAGAGTCTGGAGGAACGCATGGAAAATGTGCGGAAAACCGGTCTGGCGGATCTCATTATTAAGGAAGAACTGGAAGGGCAGAAAATTCATGACATACGGAAGTACGGAGCGGATGTTTTTGTGATTGGCTCCGACTGGTCGGGGGAAATTTGACTATCTTCGCGAGTATTGTGAGGTGGTTTACCTGGAACGCACCAAGGGCGTTTCTTCAACAGACCTCCGTTCCGCCCGGAATCCCATTGTATATATGGGAATTGCAGGTCATGGGCGCATAGCGGGCCGTTTTTCCGGGAGTCCAAATATGTCAGCAATATAGAAATAACAGCCGTTTTCGGAAGGAATAAGGAGAAAGTCCGCCGTTTTGCAGAGTCTCACGCTCTGCTGGAATATTATACGGAATATGAGCAGTTTTTGGACCGGGTTCATGCCGTTTATATTGCCGTCCCCCATCATCTCCATTATGAAATGGCCAGGAAGGCCCTGTTGAGGGGGAAGCACGTATTGTGCGAGAAGCCTCTTGCCCTTGCCCGGAAGGAGGCGGAAGAGCTGTTCCGGCTGGCCGAGGAGAAAGGAGTCGTTTTGCTGGAAGCCCTTAAAACTGCGTTTTGTCCGGCTTTCCAGCAATTGACCAGTTTGGCGGGAGCGGCATTATTGGTTCCATCAAGGCAGTAGACGCCACATTTACCAAGCTGATAGAGGATGAGGCTGCCAGGGAGTATGACCCCATGCAGGCCGGAGGCGCCTGGACGGAACTGGGTTCCTATCCCGCCTTTGTCATTGGGAAGCTTCTGGGAACCGATCCCCGCAGGATTCGTTTTGTTACTTGCAGAAAGTCTCATACGGGCGTGGATGTGTTCACGCGCGCGGGAATTTCTTTTTATTCAATGCAGTAGCCACCGCTACGGCAGCCATAGGAGCCAAGCAGGAAGGGGACTTGTGCATTACCGGAACGGAGGGGTATATTTATGTGCCGGCGCCGTGGTGGAAGACGGAGATGTTTGAAGTGCGGTTTGAGGATACCCGGCTCAACAGGAAATATTTTGCCAATTTTGAAGGGGATGGGCTGCGTTATGAACTTGGCGCGTTTTTGCGCCTGATTCATGGCTGCCAGCACGGCAACCGTCTTTTGACCCGTGAGGATTCCATGTTCATGGCTGATGTTGCCTCCCGTTTTAGGCGTGGGGAAGGAGTTGATGAAATCAGCTGATCAGGACAGGCATGCCGTTTGCCGGAAATGAAAGGAGGGAGATTTTTTCCTTCTGCTCCTCAACATTAATCAGGCGGTCGTAAATGTGCCTGGCGAAGACGATATCGTGGAGGCCCAGCCCTATATTGTAGCTGAGGATGCGTTCTTCCGGAGACGTTCTTCCCGCTGTTTTCCGGCCAGCACCGGGCTATTTCCCCAAATTGACGGAAGCGCTCAAAATGCCGGAAATTCTTAACATGGTCACGATCATCGGCAAATACCTTGTCGAAAAACAAATCACAATTTTGGAACCCCTTTGTATGTACGGGGATAACAGTAATGCCTGGTTTGAAACAGCTGTCTTCGGCAAGGATACCCTCCGCATTAGTAATGCAGGAAATGACGGCATCTGTTCCATCAATGAGGCCATTGATGTTTTTCACTTCTTCAAAACGGACATTGCTGTGGCATTGGAATTCTTCAATGAATTGGGGAACATGCGTTTTGTAGGAAAGAAGACGCACCGTGAAGTTTTTTTTTCAGGATATAACGCCAGAATGCATGCCATAGTGGCGCGGGCCGTATTTCCCAGCCCCATCAGGGAAATTGTCTGGAAATCCTGTCTGGCGAATGTTTGAAGGGCGAGGGCGGCTACTGCTCCGGTACGGGCGTTCGTGACTTAAAAAGCGTCCATAAGAGCCAGAAGCTCTCCGGTATGATAATCGTAAAGTAGTATTTCCCCATTAATGGTTTTGGCCCGTTCCGGGTAACGCGTTACAATTTTACCCCCATGGCGTTCAAGCCGGGGACGATGCAGGGCATCGTATTCATGAATTTTCCTTCTTCAAAGGCGATGCTTGTTTTATGGGGAAGGAATACAGGTTCTTCCTCCTTGATATGGAAGGACTCTTTTACCCATTGGATTGCCTGCCGGGGAGAAATATTGAGGGAGGAAATAATTTCGTGAGGAATTGTCAGCATGGTAGGGGGGGTAGAGTAAAAACGGCGTTTGGAAAAAGAGAGTTAATGACTAGTTTGAATGCATGGAACAGAGCTCGTGCATGGCCCGGACCAGAGCATCGTTGTCGGTTGCGTCTCTGACGGCGATACGGATGAATTCTCTGCCTTCAAATCCTTTTTTCCGGCTGCAATCCTTAACAAGGATGGGTGGTTTTTCAGCAGAAGGCCGGTCAGGGAGCGGGCTTTCATGGGGGCTTGACCTCGCACATGAAATAGTTTGCCTGGGAGGGGAAAACGTTCAGGAAAGGCACGCGGGAGAGTTCCTGCATGAAGCGGTCCCGTTCCTTCATGAAACGGTTGCACGCGCGCACGTAGGATTGCTCGTATTTCCCGAAGATTTGCATGTAGAATTCGCGATGGAATTGATGTTCCAGATGGAAACGTCTTTTTTTATCCATGCCGCCAGTTCCCTGTCTGCGGAGGCCAGAATACCCAGGCGGAGGCCCGGAACGCCGTAGGATTTGGAAATGCTTTTTTACCACGGCCAGGTGGGGATATTCTTCCAGAATGCCGTCTTTCAGCAGCGTATTGTCCGGCATTCCGCAGGAGAAGTCTACAAAGGATTCATCCACGATCAGGCGGATGCCGCGGGTTTTTGTCCACAGGCAGAGGCGCAGCACATCGCCTTTCGGCAGGAAGAAGCCGGAAGGGTTTCCCGGATTGACGAGGAGCAGGGTACCGATGTCTTTCCCGGAAAAGAATTCCATCAGGTCGTCCGCCGTATAAGTGAAATTCCGGGAAGCGGTATGGAAGGGAACCACCATATCCGGTTTCACCCGGTTGGGGTATTCTTCAAAGGTAGGGTAGATGACCCCCATTTTCCCTTCCAGGCGGGACATGAGCGCCTTAATGAGTTCCGCCGCGCCGTTGCCGATGCAGATGTATTCTGGCTGATGCCGAAGTATTTTGCCGCCAGCAGGCTGTTGACTCTCATTCCGGACGGGTATTCCCTCACCAGGCGTTCAAATTCGCCTTGAGTTCGGACATGAGGCGTTTGTTGGGGAAATAGGGATTGACCAGGTAACAGAAATCCCTGATGCGGGGATAGCGCCAGTAGCCTCCGTACCGGGATTCCATCAGGCGCAGGTGTTCTTCCCTGTCCGGGGTGAATATGGAGGCTGCGATGTCCAGGTCCTGGATGTCGTCTATTTCATACCATGCTTCGCCTCCGAGGCGCAGCGCCTTGATTTCCGGCTTGTCCAGCAGGGCGATGACCCGCAGCACCTGTTCGTAATATTCATTATTGCCCAGGGCTTTGCTGTAGGCTGTAAGAAAGGGGACGTAATGGGTCCGGGGAGAATTCCCTGCTGAATTTGTAAATATTGACTGTTTTAAAATATTCCGTCTTTTTCTTGTAGGAGAATTGCTGCCGGGAATGAATTGCCTGATGTTGTCGTCTTCATCCAGAGTGACGACCGTGCCGTCCATCCAGCTTTCAAATTTGGCGACGAGAGCAAGGCTGGGATAGGGATGGCGGAGCAGGGCATCAATAACGGAGTCTTCAAAAATCAGGTCGGATTCAAAGAGCAGCGTGTCGTCCTGAAGCAGGTGTTCCTTGGCCAGGTACAGGGAATAAATATTGTTGGTGCTGGCGTACAGGGGATTGTCCACATATTCCACAGGGGTGGAAATGTCCAGCCGGGAAAGGAAGGTTTTGAGTTTTTCCCCTCATAACCCGTAACAATCACGATTTTTTTTCCAGAGACGGGGAAAGGCGGTCCAATTGTCTCATCATGCGTTCTATCAGCGTCACTCCGTTGACCTGAATCATGCACTTGGTATTGTTCGGGTGAGCGCTCCCAGTCTTTTTCCCATTCCGGCCGCTAAAATGATCGCCTGCATAAGTATTCTAATTTGTCTTCAGAACCTGAGAAAGAACCGGGAACTATGTTTAACGGATTGAGCATCCGTTAAACGTTTCTCCCATTCTGTCCAAAGTTAAATCAATGAAAAATAAAAGGATTGCGATGAAACATAAAAAGACGGTTTTTCTTTTCGCCCGGGTAATATCCCATTAACATATTCTTACAGAAATTTTTACTTTGACGGCGGATGCTCAATCCGTTTGTTGCCAATACCGTGGAAAGGGAAGGATAAGGTCTGTCTGCATTTTGGAAAAAGCAGCGTTAATATCATGGAACGGGTGTTTTCTCCGAAAAGGACAACTTGTTTTTCATTGACTTGTAAAAAGTGAGGGATAAGGTTTTGATTCTGCCGGATGTGCTTTCCTGGAAAAATGAAGCATATCCCGCATGTTGTTGACCAAATTTACCTGTGATGAAGCTGCCATCATTCATTACCGCCGGAAGGACTGGAAAATTAGTAAGGGGAAAGCATTGGTGGGTGACGGAAGTCCGGTGCTGCGGCCTGAAAGTGCTTTCTTCCTGCACGGATAGGAAAAAGCGTTTCATCCGTTTTTCGGTATTCCGTGCGGACGGTTCAAGGTGGGCCGGGAAGGTGAAGCCTCCCAATTGGGCAAACTGGTAAAATCTACCGTTCGGGCCGAGGAAATGCCCCAGGCGTCCGGAGTGCTGAGGATTGTGCAGCAGGCCATGACCTGTTTTTGAATGAAGTGGCCGGGATTCTTGAGGAGGGCGGTTATCCGTACTGGCTGGATTTCGGGACGCTGCTGGGCGCGGTGCGCCATGGTGGCTTTATCCCCTGGGATGACGACCTGGATATTTCCATGCTGCGTGAAGATTATGAAAGGTTGAGGGCGAATGCCGCCGGGCTTTTCGGTTCGCGCGGTTTCTCCGTCAGTATGGATCCGTTCATCCAGATAGGGTTGCCGGGCACGTTGTGCAATGTGGACATTTTCCCGTATGACACGGCTCCTGCCGCGTGGTCTCCGGATGCGCCTGAGGAAAGGGAGTGGCTGCTGCGCGGTTACAAGGCATCCGGAATGCTTGATTATGAGGCAGATTCCTCCTGCCGTTACCGGACGCGGTGTTCCTATGAGGAAAAGATGGCGATCCGGGACCGGGTGGTGATGGGAGGACGGCGGCCGGCGGATGGAGGAAACATTTTCCTGGGATTTGAGATTCCTTTTGCCGGCCCGTGCCGCCATTCCTTCCGCCATGAATGGCTGTTTCCGCTTTCCCGCGTCGGTTTGGGGGAAGGGATTTTCCGGCCCCAGGATTCCTGAAATGGTGTTGTACGGCCAGTACGGGGACTGGGGAGTGCTGCCGGATTCTCCCCTGTGCATTTTGATTTGAACCACATTTCCAAGGAGGTTCTGGCTAGGATGATGTACATGCGTGATACGGGGCGCCTTCCCGGGCGCGATTAAAGGGCCGCACCCTTTTCTTCCCCCGCAGGGGAGAAGCCCTTCTTTCTTCCTTGACCCTGCTGATTGAGGAGGGGTATCATTAGATAATGAGAAGACCCCCGATACCCGGCTTGGTGATGGCGGACGGATGGCTCCAGCCGTATTCCCGCCAGATACGCGACCGCCAGCGTCTGTTTGACCTGAAAATGAAGAGGATCAATCAGCGCGCCGGCTCTCTGGAGGAATACGCGCGCGGATACCGCTATTACGGTTTCAACAGAGACGCGGAGACGAGGGCGTGGACATACCGGGAATGGGCTCCCGCCGCCCGCAGGGTGTCCCTGATTGGGGATTTTAACGGCTGGAACCGGGAGAGCCACCCGCTGGAGCGGAATGAGCGCGGCGTGTGGGAAATTACGCTGCCGCCTGATGCGCTGGCCCACGGGCAGAAGGTGAAGGTGCACGTGGTCGGTGCGGACGGCACGGGCAGAGATCGCATTCCCGCATGGATTACCAGGACCGTCCAGGATCCGACCACTTATGATTTTGCCGGGGAGATCTGGATGCCGGAACACCCCTATGAATGGCGGAATAACGGTTTTGATCCCTCCCGGGTGGAAGTTCCGTTCGTGTATGAAGCGCATGTAGGCATGGGCGGGGAAGAAGGGGGCGCGTGCATACGTACCGCGAGTTTGCGGACGAGGTTCTCCCCGGATCGCCAGGCTGGGTTACAATACCGTCCAGCTGATGGCGATCCAGGAGCACCCCTATTACGGTTCCTTCGGCTACCACGTTTCTTCCTTTTTTCGCCCCTTCCTCCCGTTTCGGCGAGCCGGAGGACCTGAAGTACCTGATAGACCAGGCGCACGGCCTGGGCATCGCCGTGCTGCTGGACGTGGTGCATTCCCACGCCGTGAAGAACGAGGAGGAAGGGCTGAACAATTTTGACGGTTCCGGAGGCATGTATTTCCTGCCCGGGGAGCGCGGCCGCCATCCGGACTGGGATTCCTGTTGTTTTGATTATGGCCGGGACGAGGTGATTGAATTCCTCCTGTCCAATGTCCGCTGGTGGCTGGAAGAGTTCCGTTTTGACGGCTTCCGTTTTGACGGCGTGACATCCATGCTGTATTTCCACCGCGGGCATGAGCCGTTCGGGGATTTGGGCGCCTACTTCGGCTCTTCCGTGGATCTGGATGCCGTGGCTTATCTGCAGCTGGCCGCCACGCTGATTCAGCGGGTGAAGCCGGGCGCCATAGCGATTGCGGAGGACATGTCCGGCATGCCGGGATTGTGCCGCCCGGTGGACGAAGGGGGGGATTGGTTTTTCCCACCGTCTGGCCATGGGCATTCCCGATTACTGGATTAAGCTGCTCAAGGAGAAAAAGGATGAGGAATGGAGCATGGGCGATATGTGGCACACGCTGACCAACAGGCGCTACGGCGAGCCGCATGTGGCCTATTGCGAGCCATGACCAGGCCCTGGTGGGGGACAAGACTCTGGCGTTCCGCCTGATGGATGCGGAAATGTACTGGAAAATGGCCGTGGACCAGCAGAGCCTCATTATTGACCGCGGCATGGCGCTGCACAAGATGATCCGCCTGGTGACGCTGGCTACCGGAGGAAGGCTGGCTGAATTTCATGGGCAACAGAATTCGGGCATCCGGAATGGATTGATTTTCCGCGCGAAGGCAACGGCTGGTCTTACGAATACTGCCGCCGCCAGTGGTCCCTGGTGGACAATCCTTCCCTCAGGTTCAAGTTCCTGAATGCCTTTGACCAGGCGATGGTCCGCCTGGCGCAGGAAAGCCCGGCTGCTGAATAATCCGCCGCCTTTCCCGCTTAATATTGACGAGACCAACCATGTCATGGCATTCCACCGCGGCGGTCTGGTATTTGTCTTCAACTGGTCCGGAGACAGGGCTATCATGGATTACATGCTGCCTGTTCCCCAGAAGGGGAATGGCGGGTCGTGCTGGATACGGACAACGCCCGTTTCGGCGGTTTCGGGAGGCAGGATGTTTCCATGCCGCATTTTACGGATGGGGACGGGAACCTTTCCCTGTACCTGCTGCCGCGTACGGCCCTGGTCCTGAAAAGGGTAGGTTCCGCCGTCATGGCCCGCCGCCTGGGGCGGAGGATTAGCGTGCGGCCTCAAAAAACTGGCGGGTTTATTGGATCCGTCCATGAAAGAGGCGTGCGGTACGGGCCTGCGTACCGGGCGCGGGATGAATAGGCGCTTTCCCTGCCGGAACGTGTCCGGCAGGCTGTTACCACTGCGCGGGAAGTTCCCGCAGGGGGCGCTCCTGAATCCGCCTTTTCAGGCGGATGGTCAGGATGTCCGTTTTGAAGTCCTTGGACTTCTCGTTATTGCGGCCCCACAAAATGGCTCCTTGCGTGGTCATTTCCGGATAAAACGTTTTTCCGTGGAAAGGAAGCCCGGTTTATCCGCCGCAACGTGCACGGGCTTGTGCCTGTTCAGGAGAGCGTGACGGGGCCTGGCCGGCGTAGTCTCCGTTCACGCGCAGGCTGGCTCCGGAAGGAATGCTGCGGATGGTGATGTCCCGGGAAGGGCTGCTGCATGAGAGGCTTGCGCCGCAGAATGCGGAGAGCAGGAGAAGATGCGGGAAAAGGCCGTGAGTCATTGCTCTGGAAAAAATCAATGGTGTTCCGCCATTTTTATGGCGGCCTGCTTGATCTGGGCCGCCATGGAGTTGAGGGCGTTCGCCCTGGTGGGCGCCAAGTGGTCTTTCAGGCCGGTTTTGTCCAGCTTGGACATGTCCGCCTTCAGGATTTCTTCCGGAGGCAGGCCGGAAAGCAGCCGGATGAAGACGGCAATGAGGCCCCTTGGTGATGAGGGAATCGCTGTCTGCGTACAATTTCAGTACGCCATTGTCCGGTTCCGTGTGCAGCCATACGCGGGATTGGCATCCCTTGATGAGGGAGTCCTCCGTTTTGTAGGCTTCATCCAGCCTGGGCAATTTTTACCCAGGCTGATGATGTATTCGTAGCGTTCCGTCCAGTCCTGGAACAAATCCAGTTCATCCAGCAGGTCTTGCAGGCGTTCTTCGTAGTTCATGGCTCGGAGATTGGGTAGGATGAGCCGGGCGGGTTATCCCCGGCGGGCGTCTGCAAGCGTGGCGAGAACGGCTTTCTGGGCGTGGACCCTGTTTTCCGCTTCACGGAAGATGACGGGGGCGAAGTGTTCCAGCACGTCTTCCGTGATTTCCTTGCCGGGGTAGGCGGGCAGGCAGTGGAAGGCGGAGTGGTTGGGGGCGGCGTGTTCCAGCAGCTCCCTGTTCACCTGGTAGGGGTAGCAGTGTTTTTCCTTGGACAGGCCTTCCGCTTCCTGGCCCATGGAAAGCCAGACGTCCGTGTTGATGACGGAAGCTCCCTTGACAGTTTCCACGGGATCCGTGGTGAAGATGACGTTCTCGCAGTCCAGATGCCTGCGGAAGTCTTCCAGGGAAGGTAATTGGTAGGGGCTCCGATGGCGAGCGTAAAGCCCAGCCTCTTGGCCGCCCACATCCAGGAGCGGGACAGGTTGTTGTCCCCGTCCCCCACGAAGGCGATTTTCATATCCTTCCAGGAACCGGGGCCGTAGATTTCCTCAATGGTAAGCAGGTCCGCCAGGATCTGGCAGGGGTGCTCCTCGTCCGTCAGGGCATTGATGGTGGGAATGCCGGAAAAGCTGGCGAATTCCTCCACCTCCTGCTGTCCGTAAGTCCGGATGGCGGCGCCGTGAATCATACGTCCCAGCACGCGGGCCGTATCCTTGATGGGCTCTCCACGCCCGAGCTGGATGTCTTGGACGGAAAGGAACATGGGACGCCCCCAGTTCACTAATGCCCACTTCAAAGGAAACGCGGGTGCGGGTGGAGGATTTGGAAAAGATGAGCGCCCAGGTCTGCCCCTTCAGGGAAGGCGTTCGTGATGGCCGCGTTCCGCCTTAAGCCGGTGGCCCAGGGCGAGCAGGTCCCGGATTTCGTCTCCGGTAAGCTGTTCGATGGAAAGGAGGTTGTTCATGGTTTTTGAAAGGGAATAAAAGGGAAAGCCGCACCATACTCCCTGTTTTCTTAAAAGAAAAAGGGAATAATGCGGCTTTCCAGGGAGGGATGGAGATGCCTTTACAGCCTGGCTGCCGCTTGGTCCGGCCACGGTACGGGAGCGCCTTCACGGGCTCCGGCGGGATTATTCTTTTGTAGGTGGGCATTTGGGCCTTGCGCTCCTTGAGCAGGGCGGTCATGGTCCTGGCCATGGCCTTAACGCGTTCCGGCTGCTGTTCCGCCAGGTTGTGCTCCTCGCTGATGTCCTCCTTGAGGTTGAAGAGTTCGAACTTCTGGTCAGGGTGCCAGTAGATAAGCTTCCAGTCCCCCTGGCGCATGGCCGTGCTGGGGGAATAACGGGGAGTTGTTTCCGTTCCCTTCCCCCATACGTTGGGCGTGTGGAAGAGCAGGGGCGGTTGGGATTCATGCTGCCGCCTTTCAGCAGGGCAACAAAGCTTTTGCCGTCCACAACCTGAGGCGCCTGAATTTTTTTTGCTCCCGCTATTTCCAGAATGGTGGGGAAAAAGTCTTCAATGATGACGGGAGTGGCGCAGACGCTTTCCGCCTTTGTGACCCCGGGCCAGTAGACGATCATCGGTTCCCGGATGCCGCCTTCCCGGTTGGAACCCTTGCCGAAACTAAGCGGGTAATTGGATTCCTTGTTGCCCATGCGCCCGCTGATGGCAAGGCCCCCGTTGTCCGCCATGAAGATGATGACGGTATTTTTATCCAGATTGTTTTTTTTCAGGTATTCCCGGATGTCGCCCAGGCTCTTGTCCATCCCCTGGATCAGGGCGGAATAGCGTTTTTCGTTGTCGGACCATTTATGGCCGTCATTGGGGTTGGAGTACTCTTCCGCAAACCTCTTGTCATAACCGCGCATGTCGAAGGGGGCATGGATGGCGTAGTGGGACATGTACAGGTAGAAAGGCTTGTCCGCCTCCCTGGGGTTTTTCGAATGGCGTCCAGGCGTTTCAGCGCCTCTTGCGTCAGGGCTTCCGTCAGGAATGTGTCGTTTTCATAGTAATTATTTTCGTCCAGTCCGCGGACATGGAAATTCCCCGTGCCGTATTTCCGGGAACCCCGGTAGTCCGCCGGGCCGCCTATTTCCGTGCCGGCGATATTGTAGTCAAAGCCGAAGAGCCTGGGATTGGCTCCGGGCGTATTTTGGAGCCGAAATGGGCTTTTCCGCAGTGGATGGTGGTATAACCCTGTTTTTGAGCAGGGCGGGCAGCCCAAGCACCTGGGTGAAGGGTTTTTCCATCCTGTACTGGATTTTTTCTTCCGTCAGGGGAAGATGGGTGGTTCCGGATGCCCTGGTTCCTGTCGGCTGGATGCCGTTGACGCTCCAGTCTGCGGGAGCCTTGAGCGCTTGATGGCCTGCGTCCGTGGTTTGGTCACGCAGGAGCGTCCAGTTCGTGACGCGGTGGCGGGCGGAGTTCATGCCGGACATGAGGCTGCACCGGCTGGGGGAACAGATAGGCTGCGCGTAGGCATTCGTGAATACCATGCCCTGTTTGCCCAGAGCCTCCATGTTGGGCGTGCGGTAGCGCTTGTTCAGGAAAGTAGGTTTGGGAGTGCCGTCCTCTTCCCGCCAAAAGGGCAGGGATGTATCCTGCCAGCCCATGTCGTCCACCAGAAAGAGGATGATGTTGGGGCGTTTCGGTTCTGCCGCGCGGGATGTCTTTTACGGAAGCTGCGGAAGCGGAGCAGGCGCTTCCCAGCAGGAACGGATGAGAAAGGCTGCGATGCGGGAAATGTTCATTACTAAAATGACCGGTACTTATAATAACGCATGAGACGGACGTTTCTGTCAAGGATTCGTATTCCCGCGGCAGTTTGTTCGAGACGTCCTGTTTTGCCGGTGCGGCGTGTACCGGGATGGAAGAGCCTTATTCAAACAGGGCCGGGTAGGATTTCCGGGCCAGGGCCGTGCTCAAGTCCACGATAGCCCTGCTGTTGGGGGCCTGGAGCGCCTTTTGGGCCATGTCCCGGCACTGGCCGTAGTCCAGATTGCGGATGGCATACCGGATGATGGGGGACAAGGTGGACGCCCACGGACATGGAGGTGGCCCCAGGCCGATCAGCAGGGGAAGCAGGGTAATGTCCCCCGCCATTTCCCCACAGATGGCCGTGGGAATGTTTTTCCCGTTCTCCGGCGGTGATCGTCATGTCCATGATGCGTATCACGGCAGGATGCGTGGGGCGGAACATGTTGGCGACGCGGTTGTTGACCCGGTCCACGGCAATAGTGTACTGGGTGAGGTCATTCGTGCCTATGGAGAAGAAATCCACCTCGCGCGCCAGCACGTCCGTCATGATGGCGGCGCTGGGCACTTCAATCATGATGCCCACTTTCAAGTCCCGCGCATAGGGGATATTCTTCCTTTCCAGTTCTTCCCGGCATTCCTGGAGGATGTGCTTGGCTGTGACCACTTCCGTATAGCCGGAGACCATGGGGAACATGATGCCGCAGCCGGGCGTGTCCGCGCAGGCACGTAGAATGGCCCGAAGCTGCTGCTTGAACAGCTCCGGGCGGCTGAGGGAGACGCGGATGCCTCGCCAGCCAAGGAAGGGGTTCGGTTCCGGAGTGCGGAGCTGTTCGCACGGCAGCTTGTCGCCGCCGGAGTCCAGGGTGCGGAAGATGACGCCGTGGGGGAGCAACCTTCCGCCAGCTTTCTGTAGTAGCGCGTTTGTTCTTCTTCATCCGGCATGCCGGATGGGTTGCTCAGCAGAAAGAATTCCGTGCGGAACAGGCCTACCCCTTCCGCTCCCACCTCCTTGATGCCGGAATATTCATGGGGAACTCCACGTTGACGGACAGGCGGATGTTGCGTCCGTCCCTGGTGATGGTGGGCAGGTCGCGCAGCGCTTCCAGCGCCTTGTAGGCCTTTCCTTTTCCACTTGGAGGCGGTGGTAGTATTCCTCCGTTTCTTTCGTGGGTTTCAGGATGAGCACGCCCTTGTAGCCGTCCAGAATGGCGGGTGAGTGGCTTTCCACCCGCAGGAGGGCCTGGTCCAGTCCAACGACGGCGGGAATGCCCATGGAGCGGGCGAGGATGGCGGTGTGGGAAACGGAGGAGCCTATTTCCGTGGCAAAGCCGTGAATCAGGCTGGCATCCATGGCGGCCGTGTCGGAAGGGGTCAGGTCATAGGCCACCAGCACCTGGGCTTCCTCCGCCTCTTCCTCGTCTTCCAGGGGTTCCGTGCTGCGGAGGTTGTTGATGACCCGCTGCATGACATCCTCCATGTCCGCCGTTTTGGCGCGCAGGTAGGGGTCGTCCACACGGCGCAGAACTTCCATGTAGTTCTGCATGACCACATAAAAGATGTGCTCCACGTTCTGGAGGCGCTTGAGCAGTTCCGTCTGAACCTGCTGGAGGATAATTTTGTCCTGAAGGAGAAGGATGTGGGCGTCGAAGATGGAGGCATCTTTCTCTCCGGATATCTGGATCATGCGTTCCCGCAGCGTCCTGATCTGGTCCGCAGTGGTTTGCAGCGCCCGGTGGAAGCGCACCAGCTCAGAATCCACTTCTTCCGGGGAAATATCGTACGCTACGGGTTCCTTGGAACCGCTGATTTGAATTTTAATTTTGCCCAGGGCAATGCCGGGGGAAACGGGAATGCCCTGAAGCCAGGTTTCTTCCGTTGAAATGGGTTCCTGAATCATCTGCGGGCTTAATGGCCCGGTCTCATATGGCCGTGAGCCGGAGTGTTCAATCTTCTTCAAACTTGCGGAAATCAGGTCTTCCAGCGCATTCAGCGCTTCCTGTTCGTCCTTCCCTTCCGCCGTGATGGTGATCTTGGAGCCGTGGCCTACCGCCAGCATCATCAAACCCAGAATGCTCTTGCCGTCAACTTCCTCGCCATCCTTCTCCACGACAATGTCTGCATCAAATTGCTGGCCAGATTGACGAATTGAGCAGCCGGGCGTGCGTGAATGCCGAGTTTATTGATGATGGTGAGTTCCTTGGTGACCATGGAATTTGAAGTAAGGGGTGATAACGGTTGCTACAACGGTAAGTACACTAATTAAAGTTTTTTTTCCAAGAGTTTTTGTCAGTCCTAGTTTTCGGAGGATTGGAAGTTTGACATGAGGCGGCGGTTGAACTCCCCGGCCATGTCGATGCCCATGTCCTTAAGATGATAGTCCATGGCGGCTACTTCCACCAGCCTGGCAATATCCCTGCCGGGAGCCACGGAAAGCTGAACATGGAGCACTTTTTCCCCCAGGACGTCCAGCCCCTCCCTCTCCAGACCAAGTCTGTCCAGCTCTTCCTGGTCCTTGGCGGGAATGAGGGTGACGATGAGATCAGACGCTTGTTGTGGCGGATGGATTTCAGGCCGAAAAAGGGTGGTGATGTTGACGATGCCCAGGCCGCGCACTTCCATAAAGCCGCGGCTCATTTCCGGGGCGCTGGCCACCAGTTCTCCGCCCCGTTGCGTACATACACCATGTCGTCCGCTACGAGGGCCGCGCCGCGTTCAATCAGGCCCAGGGCCGTTTCACTCTTCCCCACGCCGCTCTTGCCGCGGATGAGGACGCCCACTCCGCGCACGTCCACCATGCAGCCGTGCAGGGTGACGCTTTCCGCAATTCGTTTTTCCAGAATGATGGTGGCGGAGTTGACGAATTTCATGGTCACCAGGCTCGTGCGGAAGACGCAGACGCCGGCTTCATCCGCCAGCTCCACGATTTCCCGGGGTGGATTCTGGTCACGGGAGAAGACGATGCCCGGCACCTCGCACCGGAACATGCGCTGAATGCGCGATTTGCGCATGCCTTCCGGCAGTTTTTGAAGATAGGCCAGCTCCGCGGAGCCGAAAACCTGGATACGTTTGTTGGCAAAGTAGGGTAGAAGCCGGCGATCGCCAGCCCGGGGCGGTTGAGGGCGGGTTCGCAGATATGGCGGCTGAGGCCGGCGGGGCTGTTGATGAGTTCCAGTTGAAGGGCTTCCTTGTACTTGCCGTAAAATTTGGACAGGGTGACGAAATCCACTTTCTTCACTTTGGATTTGCTGAACATAATCCTATATAAAGAAACAAAACACACGCGAGAGCAATCAAATATTGTTCCCGGCGCCATGTGCGGGCTCCATTTTTTGAAAAAAGGCCCGCTCCGGCATGGAATGCCACACTTTACCGGTTGATTTGAAGCCCCAGACATGGTCTGATGAAGGCATGAACAGACTGGATCAATTAGCCACCTTGTTGAGATTTCCAAGCATTTCCGCACAGAAGGAACACGCCCGGGACGTGAGTGATTGCGCTGACTGGCTGGTAGACAAATTGTCCGGCATGGGATTGGAAGCCAAGGCCTGTAAAACGCCCCTCCATCCCATTGTGCTGGCCCGCAGCCCGCGGGAGGAAGGAAAGCCTACCGTGCTGATTTACGGCCATTACGACGTGCAGCCCGTAGATCCTGTGGAATTATGGGAATCCGACCCGTTTGAACCGGAAGTGAGGGGCGGGAAGATTTACGCCCGCGGCGCTACGGACAACAAGGGCAGCTGTTCGCCCATATTCTGGGCGTGGAGGAATTGCTCCGCCAGAACGGAGGCCACCTTCCCGTAAATGTGATTTTCCTTCTGGAAGGGGAGGGAAGAAGTGGGCAGCGGCAGTCTTTCCCAGTTTATCAAGGAGCACAGGGAAGAGCTGGCCTGCGACGTTATTGTGGTTTCCGATACCGGCATGGCCGCTCCGGACACCCCTACGTTTTCCTACGGGCTGCGCGGCCTGGCCGGGGCGGAAATTATCGTCAAAGGCCCTTCCGCGGATCTTCATTCCGGCGTGTTCGGAGGAGCGGTGGCCAATCCCATCGCCGCTCTTGCGGAAATAATCGCCTCCTTCCATGATGAAGAGGGGCGTGTGGCCGTGAGAGGGTTTTTACGACGGCGTGGAACCTATCGCCACATGGGAACGCAGTATGTGGGCCACGGTGCCCGGCATGAGCAATGAGGAACTGGCTCAGCTGACGGGCGTGGAAACCGTGGTGACGGAGGCCGGTTTCACCGGAGCGGAATGTATTTTGCCCGCCCGACGCTGGAAATCAACGGTATCGGAGGAGGTTACCAGGGTGAGGGAAGCAAGACGATTATCCCCAGCCATGCCTTTGCCAAAATTTCATGCCGCCTGGTGCCGGGACAGCAGCCTGAAAGGATTGAAACCCTGCTGGAAGAACATGTAAAGAAACATTCCCCAAAGGGCGTCACGGTGGAATTCAGGCGGGGCCATGGCGGGAATGCTTACGTGTGCGATCCGAATTCCGAGTTCGGTCTTGCCGCCCAGCAGGCGCTGGAAGAGGCTTTTGGCCACAAACCCGTGCTGGTAAGGGAAGGAGGCAGCATCCCGATCATTGAGGAAATGAAGCGCGTGCTGGGAGCGGATGCCCTGATGCTGGGCATGTGCCTTCCGGATGCCCGCATCCATTCCCCCAATGAAAACTTTCCCGTGGATTTGTTCTCCAAGGGCATTGACATGAGCCAGATTCTTCTGCGCCGCCTGGGGCAGATCAAGCATTGACCTTTTTATGGACCAGCCTGTAGCCGCTGAAATAGTCAACCTGCACAAGACCTTTAAAACAGGTCTTGGCAAACCCGTGGTGCATGCCGTGCGGGGGATAGACATGAATATCCGGCAAGGGGAGGTATATGGCCTCATTGGCCCGAACGGCTCCGGCAAGTCCACCCTGATGAAGGCCCTGCTGGGGCTGGTGAGGCCTACGGAAGGTTCCTGTTCCATTTTCGGCAGGTCCAGCCTGGCTCCGGACAGCAAGGAGGAAGTGGGCTTTCTTCCGGAAAACCCCTACTTTTACAAATTCTGACGGGGGCGGAAACTGTTTCCTTTTACGGCAGGCTGTGCGGCCTGAGCGGAAAATCCCTGAAAGCGAAAGTCAGGGAGCTGCTGGAGCTGGTGGGATTGGCTGATGCGGCGGACAGGCGGCTGGGCGGCTATTCCAAGGGGATGCTCCAGCGCATCGGCATGGCGCAGGCCCTGGTTCAGTCCCCCGCCTGCTGGTTCTGGACGAACCGACCGCCGGCGTGGATCCTCTGGGGTCGAGGATATCCGGAACATTATCGAAAACCTGAAAGGGCGTGGGATGACCGTATTCCTGTGTTCCCACCTGCTGGAACAGGTGCAGGAGGTTTGCGACCGGGTGGGCGTCATTTTTAAAGGGCTGCTCATTGCGGAAGGGTCTGTGAATGAGCTGACGCGGGATTCCGACAAGCAGGAAATACTTCTGGAGCATGCTTCCCCGGAATTGATGGAACGGCTGAAGAATATGGTGAAGGAAGACGGCCGTGCCGTTTGGCTGGAGGATGGGCATCCGCGCAACTCCCTGGAAAGCGTATTTCTAAAAAGTTTGTTGGAATGGAAGGAAAAGCATCCCAATCCGGAATCGTAAGCGGTCCGGCGGCTGCCAAACGGGAAGTGCGCCGCATGATACGTGAAAGGGTGGGCGGATTGGATGCCGCCGTCCGGAGGCCATGTCCCGTTCCATCTGCCGCCGTGTGTCGTCTCTGGTGCGGGAGAAGAATTTCCGGCGCGTGGCTGTTTTTGCCGCCAGGCCGGGAGAGGTGGATTTGCTTTCCCTGCTGGATTTGCTTCGGACCGGGAATGGTACTTCCCGCTGGTGCATGAGGGGAGAAGGCTGAGTTTTCACCGTGTATGCCATCACGGGGAATTGGTGGCGGGCAGCTGGGGCATACGCGAACCCGGTCGGGATGCCCGGAACTGCATGCGGGGAAATGGATTTGATAGTGCTGCCTGGGGCCGCATTTACCAGGGACGGCAAGCGGCTGGGGGTATGGCGGCGGATTTTTATGATACGCTGCTGGCCGGCCCGGCTGCTGGGGTGCCGTTGGCGGGAGTCTGCTTCCCCCTGCCAGCTTCTGGACGATCTGCCCATGGAAGCCCATGACAGGCATGGACATGGTGATTGCGCCAGAAGGGAGTGACCTCTCCGGAGAAAGGGAAAGAGGCTAGATACGGAACCGGTGTTTCTGCACGGTCAGTTTATAAAACAGGTCGTAGCGGGCGTTGAGCAGGGGCTGGAGGTATTCCACCCCTCCGGCTACCTGGCCGCGGATGTCCGCATACAGTTTCCGGTAGTCGGAAAGTCCGCTGATCATGGCTTCATACAGGGGGTGCGCAACCCGCATTCCACGGCAATGTGCATTTCCGCCGCTGCGGCCACAATCTGGCGGGACAGGCGGAACTGCATCAGGCCAGCCCCAGGTTGCCGCCCACCCAGACGGCCAGGGCCGCGCCCCGCAGGCGAACCCTGCTGCGTGCTCTCCGAAACAGCCCAGCAGGGCTCCCAGAATCACCAGAAGGAGCATCAGCTTGATTTCCGTCCTCATCACATCCTCCTGGTCCAGAAACAGCTTGCTGAGGCACGGCTTGATGCCGAAGTCCTTCAGGGGCATGTAAATGGAACGCCCCAGCCTCTCTTTGTACACTTCCAGATCCGTCTGGAGCTTTGCGGCCGGAAAGTCCCCTATGTCGCAGTCCCACTGTTCCTTCACGCGTGGGCGCACATGGTTCCAGTGCGTCTGGCAGATGTTCAGGAATTCCTTGTTGTAATACGCGTGCCGTTCCTCAATGCCGGATTTGACCAGCTCATAAAACCATTCGTCAATGACGGGAGGAAGCTTGTGCAGGATCATCGTGCGCCGGATGGATAGGAAACGCCCCATCTGGCGTGCCGACTTTTTCCCCAGACGCGGCACGCAGTCCTGCACGTATTGCGCGTATGCCTTGAGGCGTGCCGGCATTTCATCCTCCATCTGGAGCTGGATGCGGTCGATTTCCCGGTCAATGGACGTCAGGAAGCCGGAATCCATCTTGGAAAGGCGGCTCAGTTCATCAAGCACCTTCCCCTGTTCTTCCAGAAGGCTGTCCGTAGCCAGCAGAAGGCGTTCCACGCGCTTGTCCGTCAGCGGGCTGCGTTTCAGCACTTCCTGAACGCACGCCGTCAGGGCTTCCTCCTTCTCCTGCATGCTCTCCGGCGGTCGTGACAGGGGTACAGGGGCAGCTGCACGCCCAGGCGTTCCCGGGAGGTGGAGCGAAGCTCCTCTTTCAGGATTGAAGCCTCTCAAAGAGAGCAGCTCCGCATGGGTGATGACAAGAACCATGCGGGAATGGAGACGTTCCTCCAGCGTCTGGAGATAGTCCCACAGGACGGAATGGTTGCCGTCACTGGCGGAAATAACCACAAGGATGGCATCCGATTTGGGAACGATGTGCTTCAGCTTTCTGGGGGCATCCTCCTGTTCCAGGCCGATGGTATCCCAGAACTCCAGGTTGAGCAGGGCGTCCGACGGGTAAAAAGGTCCAGAACCCATTCATGGGTGTGTGGGGCAGGATGAGGCCTGTACTGCCAGCGGACCAGTGTGGCTTCACTGGACACGCGGGAACAGAACCGTTCCCCGGCCAGGGCGTCCAGCGTAGAGGATTTGCCGGACCCTGTCATGCCGATGACGGTGACATTCTGCGGAGAGCAGCATTCGGCCAGGGCTTCCTCCACCTTTTTCCTGGGAATCGAAATGACGGTCGGGGCCAATCCGGGCGGAAAACGCCGCAGCGGCATCCGCTACGTCCCGCACCGCATGCGGAATCACGTTTTTTCCTCCTGTCAGCATGGGGTGATGAAATCAGGTCTCCGTCCGGGCTGTTCCGGTTTTCCGGAACAAACCTACACGCCGCTTTTCCTTCTGTCCAACTAAAATCACGAAGCGGGAGCGTACGAGCGGCCGCCGAAAATGGCCGTCCCTACGCGGACGAGCGTGGCTCCTTCCTCTATTGCCGTTTCAAAGTCGTGGCTCATGCCCATGGACAGTTCCGTCAGCGTGGCTCCCCCCTGCCGGACAGGACTTCCTTAAGCTCCCGGAGGCGGCGGAAATAGGGCCGCGCCTCCTCCGGATTTTCCACCGGGGGGGAATGCACATAAGGCCGGCGATTTCAAGATGGTTCAGGGAGGACAGCTCCGGCCATTCCTTTTCCAGGGTTTCCGGGAAGAATCCGAACTTGCTGTCTTCATTGCCTACGTTCACTTCCAGCAAAATGCGGGGCCGTTTTCCCGTTTCCTGAGCCACGGTATCCATGAACCGGGCCAGGCGCAGGGAGTCCACGGCATGGATCAGCGTGAAATATTCCAGGGCCTTGCGCACCTTGTTGCGCTGGAGGGGGCCAATGAGATGCCATTCCGTATCCGGAGGAAGGGAAGGGATTTTTCCCAGTCCCTCCTGGACCTTGTTTTCACCGAAAATGCGCTGGCCCGCATCATGGCACGCTTTCACATCCTCTGCGGGAAAAGTTTTGCTGACGGCGACGAGGCGGACGGAACCCGCCGGACGTCCGGCGCGGAGTTCCGCTGCGCGTATGCGGGAGAGAATATGTTCCAGATTTTGTTGGATGCTCATGATGGATGGTTCAGTTCAGGGATGGCTGTGCGGACGCGTGGCTCATGATATGGTGCAGGGGAGAGAGCCGCCGCATGGCCATGGCCCAGACCTTGGAAGAATCCGTTTCCAGGCAGATGTCCGGCACCATGGGGGAAACATACCAGGCACGGTCATTCAGTTCCCGGCGCAGCTGGGGCGGCGTCCACCCGCTATGGCCTACGTAGGCGCGCAGGATGGCGCGGGGATCTTCCAGGTATTCCAGGGCCTGTTCCTCTTGCAGATGAAACTGGACGCGCAATTTATCCTCCGTGCGGATGAAAGCGGCGAAGATGAGCTGGTTGCGTTCTACGGGCCCTCCCTTGAAGATGGGCACGGCGTAAAGGGATTCCGGTATTTCCGTATGGCGGGCTACGTCCCCCACATTCATGCCGGACGGATGATTCAAAATATGGCCGATGACAAATTCTTCTCCGCCCGGCTCAGGAAGATGACGGAATGATGGAATCCGGCGCCATCCAGGTAGGGGCGGCGACCAGAAGGTGCCCCCGCCAGGTTTTCATTGCTGATATCTTCGTGTTCCATCATGGCCATAAATCTACGTTACCAAATGTGACGGATGCAGGCAACCATGCGTTCAAACGGCCATGTCAGGAGGCGGCGAAAACGGAACACCGGAAAAACAGGAGGGAAGAGGAGCTTTTACCCGAGTGTATAGCGGGTCCCTCCGGAGGAACGGACGGCGGTTCTGGAATTTCCGAACGTCCTGCGGGCGACCGCCCTCCTGGCGGGAACGGATTTCTTCCCGGTTGAGGCCGTTTGCTTGCGGGAAAGGGGCAACGGCGGGGGGCGGGAAGCCCTGCGGCGGTGGGAAATGACGGAGGCCGTATTGGCGTTCTCCATGCGGTCTGGGCGGAAGCCATGACCAGCAGGGAAGAATCCTGCATTTTTCCGCCTGGGCCAGGGCTTTCAGGGAGGCGTCAATGGAACAGCGTTCGATTACGACCGGGTCTCCGGTACGGAGCAGGTTGAAGGCCTCATATACGTCATTGCTCTTCATCCGGACGCAGCCGTAGGAGGCGGGGGTGCCGATGGTGCGTTCCTCCGCCGTACCGTGGATATAAATCAGGCGCGAGTGAGCGTTCCGGTTACGGGGTTCCAGACCTTCCAGCCACATGATGCGCGTGACGATGGGGTCCCGGCCCGGAGAATTGGGCGCGACGCATTCCCCGGTGGGCTTGCGGCTTTTTAAACACCATGCCCTTGGGCTGTCCGCTGCCGATTTTGGAAGCGATGCGATGGGCGCCCAGCGGAGTGCGGCAGCTTCCCTTTCTGTCTCCCAGGCCGAATTTGGAAGTGCTGACAGGGTAGGTTTTCACCACCCGGCCATTGCGCATGACGGCCATTTTCTGGTCCCTGACGCTGACGACCGCGCCGTCTTTCACGATGGCGGTGGGCTCATAATCCGGACGGGAACAGGATGCCAGGACTCCGAACACAGCGAAAGCTGCGCCGGCGAGTTGAATCAGGCGTGCTGCTTGCGAGAGGCGCAGGCATGGGAAAGGCGTCAGTTCTTGGCTTTGGCAGTTTGCTTGGCGGGCAACAGGTTGGAAATCATGCGGCCCAGGAACAGAATCCTGTGTAATAGAAACCCAGGAAAGGAATCATCAGGATGGGGGAAAGGTAATGGCCCTGGCGGATCATGATGATGATCAGGTTCAGGAAGAAAGTTCCGCAGGCGATTTCCAGAACAGGAATGACGACGGATTTAATAGCCCGGTACCCGTTGCGTTTGAGCTGGGAGACGTGCCGGCGGTCTTCCTTCCGGTCCACGCCGTATTTGGGCGTGCGGACGAAGGCGGACTGATGGCCGAAGATGGCTTCCAGAACAGCCTTGGCGTTGTTGACCGCCATGCCCACGCTCAGTGTGAGAAGGAGGGGGAGGTACGGCAGTTCCTTCCACCAGGATTTGGGACGCACCACGATTTGGGCACTCATGTAAAAAGATGCAGACGGCCACGCTGGTCATGAAAAACAGGGCCACATTCACAAACCACATGAAGACCGTTTCATTTTCCGGAATGCGCTGCGTGCAGATGGGGTACACCAGGAAGCAGAGCAGTGCCAGGAGCAGATAGGAATAATTGCAGGTGAGGTGGGTGGTGGCTTCTACCTTGGCTTTAAGGGGGGCATTGGAGCGCCAGATGTCCAGCAGGATTTTCTGGCAGACCTGAATGGAACCCTTGGTCCACCGGTGCTGCTGGGACTTGAACCCGTCCATGTCCACGGGAAGTTCCGCCGGGGTAACGACGTCGTTCAGGTAGATGAAGCGCCAGCCCTTGAGCTGGACACGGTAGGAAAGGTCCATGTCTTCCGTCAGGGTGTCATGGGACCAGCCGCCCGCGTCGCCGATTACGCATTTGCGCCATATGCCCGCAGTGCCGTTGAAGGTGAAGAAGCGGCCGGAACGGTTGCGAGCCGTCTGTTCCATGGCAAAATGGCCGTCCAGGTACATCCCCTGGATGCGGGTAAGGAGATTGTATTCACGGTTGATGTGGCCCCAGCGGGTTTGAACGAGGCCCACGTTTTCATCCGTGAAGAAATGGATGGTTTTTGCAGGAGATCCGGTTCCGGAACGAAGTCTGCGTCCAGAATCAGCAGGAATTCCCCCTTCGCTGTTTTGGTGGCCGCTTCCAGCGCGCCTGCCTTGAAGCCGGTGCGGTCCGTGCGGTGGATGCAGACGGCGTCAAAGCCGCGGGACTTTAATTCCTCCACCTTGCGGCAGCATTGTTCCGTGGTGTCGTCTGTGGAATCGTCCAGAATCTGGATTTCCAGCCTGTCCTGCGGATAATCCAGAGCGGCTACGGATTCCAGGAGGCGGTCCACGACGAACTTCTCATTGAACATGGGGAGCTGGACCGTCACGACGGGCAGTTCCTGGAAGCGCGCTTTGGGCTGGGGCTTGTTATTGCGGTTTTTCCAGTACAGGTAAACGATGCTCAGGCGGTGGAAGCCATACCCCGCCAGGCCGACGAGGACCAGAAGATAGCACAAAAGCCAGATAAAATTGTAATTTAAAGACATGCAGGGGGCACAAAGGTGGTTGGTATCTTTTTGCGTCAGGGCAGGGGATTTCTTGACGTGACGCCCGTATAGGACACCATAGGGCGAGAGTCAAGACATATTCCGTTTTGCTTAACCTTTTCGAGTGTTGTTATGAAGAGATTGTATCTGCTGGCCGCAGCTGTATCCGTCACGGGGGGGAATGGCGTTTTCCGCTCCAAAAGAAGAGGCCCCGGAGAAGGAGGCGGCAGTACTGGATGCGCAAACGCCGCCGTCCGGCAAGCAGGACCAGCCGACCGTTCCGGAACGCCTGCTGGACGACTCCCACATGAATGAGGAGCTGGGCATCAACGAATTTACCGCGCCGTCCATCCGCAAGATTTTTGAAGATTTGGAGGGCTCCTGAAATACCGGAAAAGGTGGCCCTGCGCGCACGTCCGGAGCGGCCTCCCATGGACCGCTGTTCCCTGGCTCTTCAGCTGGGCGGCATGATGGCGGACGGCTTCGTAATCGTGCAGTGCGGCGAGATGAACGAGGTGAAACCCATTGCCCTGGATCTTTCCAGCTATGCAAAGGCCATTGGCGCCGGAGAAAGGGTGAACCGCCACGCCGCCAGCCTGCTGAAAAATGCGGAAGACGGGGATTTGAGCAGTTTCAAAAACAACCTGGCCCTTATTCAATCCGATGTGGAGCAGGAGCTTGCCTCCCTGCGGGATTCCGATATGGCGAACCTGATCGGCCTGGGGGGTGGATACGCGCCCTGGACGCCGCTACCGCGGCTCTGGATAACAAATTTGCGGAGGACAAGGCGAAAGTCATTTTCCAGCCGGATGTCCCGGAATATTTTCATTATATTCTGGACGGGGTGGAGCCGGAAATGAAAGAACGCCGGGACATTGCCAAAATCATGAACCTTCTGACGGTCTTGCAGGAGCAGATGACGCTGGCTCCGGACGCCAAACCCGACAAGGCCGGCGTGGAAGCCATCCGCAAAACGACGCTGGAGTTGATCAAGGCGGCTCTGGCCCCTGTGGAATCATAATTCCTCTCCGGAGGCATGCCGCATATGGTTCTTCCCTTTTAACCAGTCTGGAAGTGCGTCTTACTCCGCGCGGTCTGTACCTGCGGGATGAAAAACTGAAACGGATGGTCCGGGATGATGGCCGCGTTCCCGTGCCTTACAACGTAAGCATCTTCAATACGGGGACGGCGCCGTGCGTATCATCGGCAAAAAGTGGACCGTCCGTTCACATGGAGACGGAACGCAGATAATTGAAGGGGATGAACTGTTCGGTTCACGCCCCCTGTTGTGCCAGGGGCAGATTTTTGCGTTCAACGGCCTTCAGATGCTGCGGCTGCCGGCGCGCATCCAGTTGACTCTCCTTGTCCGGGACGAGGCGGGAATCCTTTATCATACGGATCCCGTCAGCCTTAAATGGTGAAATAAAAAGCCCTGCAAATTTAATATGTCCGAATCTAATTTTAAGAACAGCAGTCAAGAAACTGATTCATTGGGTTACTTTCCCTCTTTGGACGAATACAATCCCGGAATTACTGCGGATATGTGGGCTACAGCCTTAGATGATGATACCGTTACATATCCAGAAAATCTGGATATGTTTCGAAAAATTATGGAATTGGGTGGAGAAAGTACCTGCGCGCATTTAGCCGAAGTATATGGGAAAACTCCTTCATACTATAATGCGTGGGGAACCCAGTTCAGCAGAAGGGTGAAAAAGAAGTACAGCTGTCCCAATTGGATAAATCGAGAAGATGGAACTGAACGATGGAAAAATGAACGATGGAAAAACTGGTGTATTCCTTTTGTTGGTCGCTATGTCGTCGAAAACGGAAAAGAGCGTTTTTCTTGGAGATTGCGAGATGAATTGAAAGAGGCACTTATGAATATGGATATTACAATGGGTTCTTTGAAGGAGAACCCCGTAACCGATGTTGGTTTGAACACCATCTTTTACGGCCCTCCGGGGACAGGAAAAACTTATCACACGGTTATTTACGCCGTTGCAATCATTGAAAATAAGAAATGGATTGAGATAGAGAAGGAAAATTACTCTGATGTATTGGAGCGCTACAATGGATATAAGGCAGAGGGAAGAATTGAATTCACAACTTTTCATCAATCTTATGGATATGAGGAATTTATCGAAGGAATTAAACCTGTCATTACTCCTGAAGATGGTATTGGTGGAGGAATAGGTGACATTCAGTATAGTGTGCAACCTGGTATATTTAAAAGATTCTGCGAGAAAGCGCAACGGTCGAGCACATTAAGAAAGAAAAACTTCAGTTTTAGAGAATACCCGAATATCTGGAAAGTATCTTTATGGGGAACAGGTGATAACCCTGTTCGTTCGGAGTGCTTGAAAAATGGCCACATCCGTATCGGATGGGACGATTATGGTAAGGACATTACAGATGAAACCAATTTTGATGATGGTGGTAGAGTAGTTCTGAATGCTTTTATGAACCGTATGCAGATCGGTGATATTGTGTTTTCGTGTTACAGTTCTACTACGATTGATGCTATTGGCGTTGTCGTAGGTGAATATGAATGGCATGATGAATACGATAACCTGAAACGGTTGCGAAAAGTGAACTGGATTGTGAAAGATATTCAGGAGAATATACTTTCCATTAATGGCGGAACTCCCATGACATTGGCTTCAGTTTATCGTCTGTCAAATGTGACGGTTAATGATGTGTATCAGATTATTGAGAAATATGATTCTACTCCACCTGCTTTTGTAACCGATAGTCATGACAACAATTATGTCTTCATCATTGATGAAATCAACCGTGGCAACATTTCAAAGATTTTTGGAGAACTGATTACTTTGGTTGAACCGACAAAACGCTGGGGAAATCCGGAAGGTATGGAGGCCGTGTTGCCTTATTCTCAAAAAGTCTTTTGGTGTACCGAAAAATGTATATATTATAGGTACCATGAATACGGCGGATCGTTCCATTTCCATTATTGATACAGCTTTGCGCCGTCGATTCTTCTTCAAGGAAATGTTGCCGAAGCCGGATGTCTTGGCTGATGTAAGCGTAAAAGATTTGTCTGTCAGTGGTTTGCTTGCCCGTATGAATGAACGGATTGCTGTTCTGTATGACAGGGAACATACGATTGGTCATGCATATTTTATGCCGCTGAAAAAAAATCCGACGATTAAAAAAACTGGCTGAGATTTTTACAAATAACATTATTCCTCTCCTGCAAGAATATTTCTATGAGGACTATGAACAAATCCGGCGAATACTTGGCGACAAGTTTGTTATTGAAACTAAGTCGAAAGACTTGTTTAGTCGAGAAGATGTTGTGGATGATAAGTGTAGCTATGATATCAACTATGCTGCATTTGATGATATTGAATCCTATCGTTCCATTTGAAATGTAAAGGGAAACGAAGTTAGAGTGAACTCTTTTTATCAAATCAAAGAATATGATTCGTTTATTTCTGATAAAGAAATTGCTGGATATAAGACTTTGCCTGAGTCTATTTTCCAGCAACTTGAGGATTTTATTCTGACTAATCGCAGCAAGGATACCGATGCACTGGAGTTGATGGGACTTTCTGCAAAAAAGGGCATCGGAAAAGTAATCACGGCAAAAAATTATGTCGGTATCATTACACTGAATGATGGGACAACCATTGAAATCTTGCCCAAAATTTACTCGGCAAGCATGGACGACAATTTTGGTGCCAGAACCAAACGAGTGTTGCTCGATATGCTGAGAACACTACGGAAAATGCCTTTTAAGTCTTTGCAGAATTTTTGTGTGAATATTGAAAAAATGAATATCTTTGAAATATTCATTCGAATGTTCGTGAACGAGGTTTTCTTCATTGTGAAGCGTGGTCTCAAATGCAGTTATGAAGCAATTGCAGAGAACACAACATTTTTTAAGGGAAAGATACTGTTTTCAAAGCAGGTCAAGTTGAACTGTTTTCACAAAGAGCGCAACTATGTTGAATATGACGCATTTACAGCCAACCGTCCGGAAAATAAATTGTTGAAAGCAACATTGATTTATCTCTGCAAAAGGACTACATCTTCAAAAAAACAGAAGCGATATAAAAAGTTTGCTGAGTGTATTTTCAAATGTGGAGGCTTCTACTGACTATAAAGGGGATTTTGCTAAGTATATTAGTGATCGAAACATGAAGGATTACAATACCGCATTGATGTGGTGTCGAGTATTCCTGTCGGGCAAGAGTTTTACTTCTTTGCTGGATCAGAAATAGCGCTTGCACTGCTATTCCCAATGGAAACACTTTTTGAGAATTATGTTGCAGCTGTACTGAGAAAGAAACTTTCTGGAAGTGGCTTTACAGTTTCAGTTCAGGACAAAACCTACCATCTATTCGATGAGCCAGGTAAGAAATTTTCTGATGAAACCGGGTATTGTGGTTAGACGTAAATCTGACGGAGTTTCTTTTGTGTTGGATACCAAGTGGAAAATTCTTGATGCTGGCAAAGTGAACTACGGTATTACTCAGGCTGATATGTACCAGATGTTTGCCTACCAGAAGAAATATGGGGCGGAACGCGTTATTCTGCTTTATCCTGAAACAGAGAAAATATCTCTGGAGGACAATATCGAATTTAGATCAGATGATGATGTAGTTGTTCGAGTTCAATTCATTGATTTGTTTAACGTAACAAACAGTATTACAGAGGTTATACAACAATTTGATGTAATAGCAGTTTAATCATTTGGCAACAAAGATGTGTTCTTTTGCGTTTCTTCGCAGCTATCATTGCGAATCAGCGAACGGATTTATTAATCATTCACCTCGGACGAGTTTGAAAGATGGTTAACATGAAGGGAACGTTATTTAGACGGTCTCTTCTATTTCATTTTAAGAGTACGACAAAGGAATAGAGTAAATTTATCTTTCGATCATTTTGCTCACGATGATCCTGTTGAGAAATGTTTTCCCGGAACCTTGCTATTTCTCTATTTTTACAAAAACGGGCGGTCTTGCCGTTTTCATGCCGAGATATTATAAATACCCCAAAGCGTTGTCATGTTACTAAAACCTTATCTGGACGATGAGGTGTAGACCAACTTTATCGCCGAATGAAACTGTATGTAATGAATCAATCTGAGTTAAATCCATAAAGATGCTTCCGGGCTAACCTTCTTCATCATCCCCGTGGTTGAGGATGAAGTTCAGGTCGTCAATGCCCAGGCTGGAGGTAAACCCTTCGTCACCCAGCACGTTGGCGACGAGCTGGTTTTCTGATGCTGGAGAATGCGGATTTTTTTCTTCCACGGAATCCTTCGTCAGAAGGCGGCAGGCGATCACCTTGTTTTTCTGGCCGATGCGGTGCGTACGGTCGATGGCCTGGCTTTCTACGGCCGGGTTCCACCACGGGTCATACAGAACGACATAGGAGGCGGAAGTAAGGTTGAGGCCGGCACCGCCGGCTTTCAGGGAAAGCAGGAAGACGGAGGGGTCCTTGGTCGTCTGGGAATTTTTCAATTTCTCCGCGGCGGTCCTTGGTCTGGCCGGTAAGATAGTTAAGCGGCCTGTTTTCCGCTTCCAGCCTGTTCTTGATGATTTCCAGCATGGAAACGAACTGGGAGAAGACGAGCACTTTGTGCCCTTCTTCCCGGAGCTGGTCCAGCAGGTAGAAGAGGGCTGTCATTTTGGCACTGTCTTCCTTGGCGTATTTGGGATCCACCAGGCCGGGGTGGCAACAGATCTGACGCAGGCGCATCAGGCCCTGCAAAATGGCGAAACTGTTCTTTTTGACGGATTCGTCCGAATCCAGGCCGAGCAGGGCCTGCTGTATGCGGCGGAGTTCCGCCTTGTACAGCTGGCTCTGGATGCCTTCCATTTTGGCGTACACTTCTTCTTCCGTCCTGGGAGGCAGGTCTTTTGCCACCTGGGATTTGGTGCGGCGCAGCAGGAATGGTTTCAGGCGCGCGGCCAGGCGGTTCTGGCTCTGCGGGTCCTTGCGCTTGTCAAAGCGCTTCTTGAAGTAGGAGCGGGAACCGAGGACTCCGGGCATGGAGAAGGCCATGAGGGACCACATGTCCAGCAGGCGGTTTTCAATGGGTGTGCCGGAGAGAACGAGACGGTTGTAGGAAACGATTTCCCGTGCCGCCTTGGCTGCCTTGGAATCGGGTTTTTGATCTGCTGGCCTTCGTCCAGAATAACCGTAAGCCATTTGATTTGGTTCAGGGTTTCCCCGCAGACGCGGAGCTGGGCGTAGTTGACCACGACCATGTCGTAATTCTTCTTGATGTCTTCCAGATTGGCCTGGTCTTTGCTGCGGATGACGAGGACGCGCACGCCTGGCGCAAATTTTTCCGTTTCTCCCGCCCAGACGTCCAGCACGGATTTGGGGCAAACGATAAGAACCGGAGGGATGACGACTTTTTCTTGGATTTGTTTTTGCGGGCGAATTCTTCACGCAGCCAGAGGACGTAAGTGATGGACTGGATCGTTTTACCCAGGCCCATGTCATCCGCCAGAATGCCGCCGAACCCGTTCGTGGCAAGGTAAGCCAGGAAATGGAACCCTTCCACCTGATACGGGCGCAGGGTGGCCTGGAGCTGGGAGGAACATCCGGCTTGACGTCGATCTGGATTTCCGCGGTACGGTCCTTGATACGTTTCCAGGCCTTTGGATCGAACACTTCTGCGGCTTTCGGGTCCGCCAGCTGCATGGCGTGCATGCGGTGGGTTTCTCCGGAAAGATCGAAGGGGTCCAGGCCCAGGCGGGTAACGGCGTCGCGCTGGTCATTGTCCAGTTTAATTTCCAGGCGCATCCATCCTCCGTCGTCCATGCGGACGTAACCGCCTCTGGCGGCGACCAGGGCGCGGATTTGCTCCTTGGAGAGCTGGACGCCTTCCACATCAATGACGATGCGGAGGTCAAACCAGTCGATTTCCTGGTTGACTACTTCAAACCGCACGGCGGCGGCCACCGGATCCGCCAGCAGCGTCTTGAGCTTGTCGTCCATATTGACGGTCAGCTCTTTCGGAAGCTGTTTGGCCCATTCCGCGAATTTTTCGGGGAACTGGCGGGTGACGCGGGCCTTGAACGCGCCCACCTGGGGATCGTAGGAAAAGCCCATTTCTTCCAGCAGGCCGGGAATGGGATAAAGGTGCTCCCGGATGAAGCGCAGCAGAACTTTGTTCTTCATGGGCTCCCTGATGGGATACGTCCCAGCCGTCCTTGCCGAGTTTTTCCGTGCGGTAGCCGGAAGCGTCCCTGGCGCTTACTTCGCAGAGCACGTGTTCCGTTTCCGCAGAGGTGAGGCCGCGGACGATTTTCATGTCAAAGGTGCCGCGCAGATCGATGTCCACCACGCGGTCTTCCATGCTGGGGGCAGGGAAGCGCCTATTTTACGGAGGAATTCCACCCCTTCAAGGCTGTCGATGACCTGTTTGGGAATGGGTAGCGGGGTTCCACTTCCGTGCTTTCCAGCCAGCGGGGGGGCCGGGAAAGACGGTTTCGTCAGACTGGTACAGTTCCTGCTGCCCCGGAAGCTGCCGGACGGAGTGGGAGACGTTGATGCCGGTGGAAGTTGCAAGCTGAAGAGCGTAGCAGTCCGGTTCAATGGGATCGTCCAGGCAAATCCATTTGAGCGGTTCGTCCACCACTTTGAAATAGTTTTCATCAAGGTTCACCAGGTAGCCTTTCAGGGCGGGCTGGTGGAAAAGTTTGTTCATCAGGGCGCATGCGGCCTCCTGGTCCAGATCCAGTGTCAGGGCGTCTTCCGCACGGACGTAGTCGGACAGGGAGACGAGCAGGATTCCCGTCTGGGCGTCCATGCGTACGGCAGCCCGTTCATGCAGATTTTCCAGATGTTCCAGATCCTGTTTTCCCGGACGGGAATCCAGTCCTGCTTCAGGGAATGGCGGTATTCGAAATGTCCCTCGTTAATAGTGGAAACAAGCCTCATGAACAGTTCTCCGCGGGGCGGCTGCGGGGGGGGTTCATTCGCGGATTGGATGGGGTCATACCAGGTGCCGACTTCACGGGAGCGCTCCCATTCATGAATCTTGCGCTGGACCTTTTCCAGATCCGTAATGGATTCCATGAATTCCCGGGTAGGGCAGGCGTTTTTTGTTGAAGGCGTAAGCAATGTAATTCCAGAATTGAGGATGTTTGTGGGAGGAACGGGCCACAATTCCAGCGGGTCATAGCTGACGATTTCCCATCGGGGATTCAGGCGCACCATATCATGGTCGTGAATCTCCTGTTCAATGGCGAAACGGCGGTAGCGCTTTTCCAGTTTGCTGACATAGTCCGCTTCCTTGTCGTCCAGTTCGCGTCCCAGTTTCTCTTCCAGAATATCCAGAAGAGGAACATCATTCAGTTCGTTCGGGGATTCCGGAAGGTCCTGGCCACGGTACATGCGCTCCAGCATGGCGGCATACATGGCCGCTCCGGCCAGATCCTCGTCTTCCGTGGAACATGCTCCGAACCACCTGTTGCCCTGAAGGCGCAGATTTACGCGGTGCACGCCGTATGCGTCTTCCACGCGGCCCTGAATATATAAATGATTGCCGAAAATTTGCGTGACTGCGCCATCTTTCTGGAGTTTCTCTCCCCGCAGCCGGATTTCTTCCGGAAAGGCATTGAGAAAGTTCAGAGTAGCCCTGTCGGGTTAAGTGCCATGCTCATAATATCAAACTGTCATATAAAAATTGGAAACAAGCGTTCCCAGTCAGGGGACGCCACAGGTCTATGCACTTTACTATGGCACAAAAAGCGGATTAGAGCAACTATTCTCTGAAAATAATTCCGGAGGTTGTTTGTGGTGAAGTGTTTATTATTGGATGACAAATTGTTATGTTTATGTGAAGAAGGTCGATTTTTGAAGAAAACGAACATATTTTATCATCTTGGAAAGAAAAAGATATCAGTCTTGCGTAACATGATTCTTGACAGGTTCGTCGTAAAAGCGTCTTTTATGCCTGAAATTTTATGTCCTCTGCATCACTTCTACAGTTACTGGCGACTCAAGCCCGCTTGAGCGATGGCGAATTGGCCGAACGTCTTGACATGACTGAAGAAGCCGTGCGGGCCCAGCGGGAACAGTGGGAGAAGGAAGGCGTCATCCTCGGATACCAGGCCGTGGTGAATGAGGAATATGAGCACGACAGCAAGGTGGCGGCCTTCATTGAAGTGAAAATGACGCCTGAACGCGACGGCGGTTTTGACCGTCTGGCCATGCGCATCTCACGGTTTGACGAAGTGTCCTCCTGCTATCTGGCAAGCGGCGGGTTTGACCTGCTGGTGCTTGTGGAAGGAAAAAGCATGCGGAGATTGCCCGGTTTGTGGCGGAAAACTTTCTACGCTGGAAGGGGTGTTGTCCACTTCCCACACACTTCCATCTGAAAACCTACAAGAAAAAACGGTTGTGTGTTTGAAGCTCCCGTGCAGACAGAACGCCTGGCTGTCGCTCCTCCAATTCTCTGCCGTTAAGAAAGGAATGATCATGAATTGGCAGAACAAAATAGCGGAGCAGGTAAGCTCCATACCCCGTTCCGGCATCCGGGAATTTTTTGACCTGGTCACGGGACGCACGGATATCATCTCCCTGGGCGTAGGGGAGCCGGACTTCGTGACGCCGTGGAATATACGGGAAGCGGCCATTTACTCCCTGGAAAAGGGTCATACCTCCTATACATCCAATTACGGGTTGGAATCCCTGCGCCGTTCCATCGTCAAATACGTGGACGGATTTTCCATGTCAACTACGATCCCCTGCGTGAAGTGCTGGTGACCGTAGGCGTAAGCGAGGCCATAGATCTCGCTCTCCGTGCCATTCTGAATCCGGGGGACGAGGTTCTTTACCACGAACCCCTGTTATGTTTCCTATGCCCCCAGCGTCAACATGGCCTATGGCGTGGCTACCGCCGTTCCTACGAGCAAGAGGGATCTTTTTGCCCTTAACCCGGAGGTGCTGGAAGCGTCCATTACACCGCGAACCAAGGTGCTGATGCTCAACTTCCCGACGAACCCGACCGGAGCGGTGGCCCCTGTGGAAACTCTTCAGGAAATCGCCCGCATCTGCATCAAGCACGACCTCATTGTGCTGACGGATGAAATTTACAGTGAACTGCGTTATGACGGCAAGCCGCATGTTTCCATAGCTTCTCTGCCGGGGATGAAGGAACGCACGCTTCTGCTGCACGGCTTCTCCAAGGCATTCGCCATGACGGGGTTCCGCCTGGGTTATGCCTGCGGTCCGGAGCCGCTTATTTCCGCCATGATGAAAATTCATCAGTATTCCATGCTCTGCGCCCCCATTACTTCCCAGGAGGCGGCCATTGAAGCATTGGAAAACGGGACATCCGCCATGTTGAAAATGCGGGAAAGCTACCGCCAGCGCCGGGATTACCTGGTGAAGCGCCTTAATGAAATCGGCATGGACTGCCACCTGCCCGGCGGCGCGTTCTATGTCTTCCCGGACATTTCCAGATTTGGCCTGACCAGCAAGGAGTTTGCCACCCGGCTGCTGATGGAGAAGCAGGTGGCCGCCGTACCGGGGACCGCCTTCGGCGCGAGCGGAGAAGGTTTCCTGCGCTGTTGCTATGCGACCGCCTTTGACCAGATCAAGGAGGCCTGCAACCGCATGGAGCATTTCGTGAAAACTCTTTCCTGACCCGGCAGTATTCATGAACTCCGTGACGGAGGCGCTGAAAACAAAGGCGTACGTGGCGCCGTTTGCGGTATTCATGGGCTTTACCCTGGTATGGCAGTTTGGCAGCCCGTTTCTGGAATGGGACCACCCGGCCGCACCCTGGTGGAGAAGGGCGCCGGAACAATGGCTGTATCCTGTTCAGGCAATCGTTTGCTTTGCCCTGGTTTTCCGGTGGAGAAAGGCCATTGATTGGGATTGGCGGGAAACCCGCCGCCTGGGGAATCCTGTTCGGCGTGCTGGGTATCCTGTGCTGGCTGGCCCCGACCATGATAGCGGACCGCCTGCCCGGAGGCGCGGATGCCTGGCTTGGTCATCCCTCCTGGCCCTGGTACCGGTATCTGCTGGGAATTGACGCGCGCCCGGAGGGGTTTGATCCGGCATCGTCTTCCTTACGGATTCCTGGAGCTGGCTGGCGGCCCTGGTGCTGCGTTTCTTCCGTGCCGTGGTCGTGGTGGCTCTGGTGGAGGAGCTTTTCTGGCGCGGCTATCTGATGCGCCTGATGGTGAACCTGGACCATCCCTGGAAGGTGCCGTTTGGCACCCATAGCTGGAAGGCATACTGGATGACTACCCTCTGTTTCATGGCGGTGCACCAGCCTGTGGACTACTGCGGCGCGTTCATTTACGGTTCCCTGGCGTATCTGCTTGCCGTCTGGCGGAAAAATCTGTGCGCCGTGATTGTGATGCATGCGGCGGCGAATGCGCTGCTGGGCTGGGCCGCTCTGGCATGGGGCAAATATGGATTATGGTGAATCCGGCGTTTACAGGGAGGAATTTTTGAGTACATAAAGCCGATGACTCCAGAGGAAGCCATAGCAATTTTATGGGATTACCACCATGTGAAGCAGGAGCTGCGTCCGGCGGAACTCATTTTTATTCTTGGCAGCAATGACATAAGGGTGGCGGAATATGCGGCGGAACTTTATGCCCGGAAGCTGGCTCCCCCTGTTGCTCTTTTCCGGCGGGATGGGGCGTTTTACGGGGGAATGGGCCGTACCGGAAGCGGAACTTTTCGCAGAGGCTGCCATGAAGAAGGGAGTTCCGGGAGATTGCATCCTCATTGAAAACAAATCCACCAATACGGGAGAAAATGTCTGCTTTTCCCGCGCTGTCCTGGAAAAAGCCGGCATTCCGGAACCATCCAGCCTCATCGCCCCTGCAAAAGCCTTATATGGAACGGCGCACGCTGGCTACGCTCCAGGCCCAGTGGCCGGAAGCGCGGGTGGCGGTCAGCTCCCCTCCCTTCACGTTCATGGAATACCTGACTGGGGAACTGCCGCAGGAGCTGGTTGTCTCCGCCATGGTGGGGGACTTTCAAAGGATACTGGAATATCCTAAACAGGGATTTTCCACGGAACAGCCTGTGACTCCGGAGGCGATGGCGGCATTCCGCATGCTGGTGGAAGCGGGGTGTGGCTCCCAGCTGCTCAAGGGTGTCCCCCTTCCTTGGAATTCTTGAGAAGACACGCTTTTTTGCTTTTACTGAATGCTGATTGCGGGCATCAATACAACCCGCATAGCCAACCCAATTATATAACTTATCATGGCAGACAGAACCAACACAGACCCCGCCCGAATGGAAAAAATCGTGAGCCTCTGTAAAAGGAGGGGATTCATCTTCCAGTCAGCTGAAATTTACGGCGGTCTGAACGGTTGCTGGGACTATGGTCCCATGGGGGTGGAGCTCAAGCGCAATCTGAAAGAATACTGGTGGCGTAAAAATGTGCAGGAACGCGAGGATGTGGTCGGCATGGACGGTTCCATCCTGACGCATAACTCCGTACTGGTGGCTTCCGGCCATGTGGGCGGATTCTCCGACCCGATGTGCGATTGCCTGTTGACCAAGGAGCGTCTGCGTGCGGACCAGGTCCCGGCCCAGAGCGGCATGGGGTTTTTCTATACCGGAGCCGCCAAAAAGACGGTTCCTGGAATATTGAAAAGAAGTACTCCGTTCTGGTGGAATCTGAAAACAGGCGGACAAGGCCCGTAAGACCGCGGCTCAATATTATGCCCAGCTGGCCGGCAAGGATGCCTCTTACAAGGATATGGAGCTGAAAGGCGAGTGCATGGAAACCGTAACGGATTCCACCATGTACAATCCTGCTAACGGTTCTCTGCTGACGGAAGCCCGTGAGTTCAACCTCATGTTCAAGACGACCATTGGAGCTACCTCTGATGAAAACGATCCCAACGCTACGGGCTGGCTGCGCCCGGAAACGGCCCAGTCCATTTTCTGCCAGTATAAGAACATTCTGGACAGTTCCCGCGTCAAACTGCCTTTCGGAATCGCCCAGATCGGAAAATCTTTCCGCAATGAGATTAATCCGCGGAACTTCACTTTCCGTTCCCGCGAATTCGAACAAATGGAAATCGAATATTTCTGCCGGCCGGAAGACGGGCTGCGCCTGGTGGATGAATGGCTGGAACACCGTCTTTGCTTCTATGACGAAGTGGGGGTTCCGCGCGAACACATTCATATTTTGGACGTGCCGGACGGCGAACGCGCTTTCTACCCAAAAACCTATGACCTGGAGTATGAATTCCCCTTCGGCATCCAGGAACTGGAGGGCATCGCCTACCGGACGGATTATGACCTGAGCTGCCATCAGAAAGGTTCCGGCCGTCCTCTGGAATACTTTGACGAAGAGACGCGGGAGAAAATTCATTCCCCCATGTGGTGGAGCCTTCTGCCGGTTGTGACCGCACCATTCTGGCCATTATCTGCGAAGCTTACGATGAAGAGGAACTGGTGGACGACAAAGGTAAAAAGACGTCCGCACGGTGTTGCGCTTCGTGCCCCGCATGGCTCCGATCAAGGCGGCCATCTTCCCTCTGCTTAAGAAAAACGGGGAACAGGTGCGTATTGCCCGGGAAATTGAAAAGACGCTTCAGCCGTGGATGTCCGTCTTTTTTATGATGAAACGGGAGCCGTCGGCCGCCGTTACCGTCGTCAGGATGAAGTGGGTACTCCTTTCTGTATAACCGTGGACTTTGAAACTCTCGGGGGGAAAATGATGCTTCGCTCAAGGGGACGGTGACCATTCGCCACCGCGACTCCATGAAACAGGAACGTGTTGCAATTGAAGACCTGCTGCATTGGCTTATTGCCCGCATACGTTGATGTTTTTTCAGCGGCTTTGATGCCGAAATTCCTTCAGAGCCGTTCCGTTGACAGCGGAACGGCTTTTTATTTCAAAACAGCAGTGAAAAAAGGGGGCTGAAAAACCGATACCGGGCGTGATTTTTCCAGAAGAGAGCCCGTTGTTCCGGAGTCGGTATGACTGGAGGTCTGTGCATTTTTTGATGCTGCTATGCACGGCTGGGAATGGATATTTCTTATATGTTCACTGGAAGCATATGGAATGAAATTTCAATGAGAGTTATTGACGTCCCGCCAGCAAAAGAGGGAAAATGACGGGTGAGGCGGTTCAGGAAAAACGTCCTGATTTTTTTGAGCTTTTTTCTCCTCTGCTGTCAAAGGTTTGTACGGCATGGAATGATGCGATCAGGTAGAAAGAAGATATTAATGATGGAACATTCAGTAATTTTCCGGACCATCGGAAGGTTTGCGCCCTGGGGCAGGGAACCTGGAAAATGGGAAAGTCAGCGTTGAGGGAAGCCGATGAAATAGATGCTTTGCGCGCCGGCATTGAGCTGGGCATGAGCGTAGTGGATACGGCGGAGATGTATGGCAACGAGGAAATGGTGGGAGCGGCAATCCGCGGTTTGCGCGACCGTGTTTTCCTGGTTACCAAGGTGTTGCCCGGCAACGCCAGCAGGACAGGAACCAAAGCGGCCTGCGAACGGAGCCTGAACAGGCTGAAGACGGATTACGTGGATTTGTTTCTGCTTCACTGGGAGGTCCCCATCCCATTGAAGATACGGTTGCTTCAATGATTGAGCTGCAGCAGGAGGGAAAAATAAAAGCATGGGGCGTCAGCAATATGGACGTTCCGGAAATGGAGCGGTTTTACGCCGTCCCGGGAGGAGCTTCCTGCGCCGCCAACCAGATTCTTTATAATCTGGCCCATCGAGGTGTGGAGTACGATTTGCTGCCATGGTGCCGGGAACGCCACCTTCCCGTGATGGCTATTCGCCTGCGGATGAAGGGCGGCTTTCCCGTAATCCGGTGCTGATGGAGATTGCGCAGAAGCATGAGGCCACCCCGGTGCAGATTGCCCTGGCCTGGATTTTGCGCTGCCCTGGAATGATTGCGATCCCCAAAGCCGGTTCCGTCACGCATGTGCAGGAAAATTACCGGAGTTTGTCCATCAGGCTGACTGCGGAAGATGTGGATTTGCTGGATGGGGCTTTTCCGCCCCCGGTCAGAAAGGTGCATCTGGATTCCTGGTAAACCGTGATGCCGTCCGGCAGTTGGGGGAGAAGCGGGACGCGCGGATTTTCCTGCCGCATCAGAATTGTTTCAAGCCTTTCATCTGTCCGGGATGAAAGGGCGCCAGCGGGTAATTTCAATACACGCACGCCTTGTGGGTAGGGTATTGGCTTTTTGTTGATGCGGCCGGGGAATCTTCTGACGCGTTTCCGGAAGGGGACTTCCCGGTTTTTCCTTTGAACAGAGGATGCCGTTTTCCGGTTCCGGCTTCTTCAGTAGGGAAGAAGATTGAATGCGGCTGAAAGAAAGCCGCCCTTCCGGGAATACGGCATTCCGGGAGAGGCGGCTCCAGAGGAGGCGGGATAATAAAGCGCTACAGCGGCTGAGCGTCCGTCCTGGGTATCCAGACGGGCGTGTTCTGGAAGGTGCTGGCGTAGTACCAGGAGCGCGTTCCGCGCGCAGGATGAGCGGGGTGGATTCCGGAAGGGGGTGATGAGCGCAGGGCTGTTCATGTCCGCCGCATGTCTGCCGGGCGTTTTTGGGTAACGACCAGTAACCGATCCGCCGGAATGGATTCCGGGGTTTCGGGTACATGATGTAGTTCATGACAGCCGCTACTGTGACCAGTCCGCTAAGGGTGGCCAGGATGGTCAGCAGGGCCCCGTGTCTGCTGGGGGTAACGGTCAGCAGGGCCAGGAAGGTGAGCATGACGGCTCCGGACAGGATGGAGATGGGGCCGAGCGTATCATGGCGGATGTAAGTGAGCCACTGGTTTTCCGTGGTGTTGGCGGGCAGGATGGCGCCCTCCTTGCGTTCGATGAATTGCAGGTTGTATTCAGCTTCCGTGAAGTACGGGGAGAGTTCCAGAGCACGGCGGTAATTGAGAGCGGCCAGGCCGGGTTTGTTCATGCGGTAATAGGAATTGCCGATGCCGAAACAGGCGTAGGCGCGTTCTGCCTTGGAAAGGTTCATATTGCCGCTTTCCTTGCTGAAATAGTCAATGGCTTTGGCGTACTCTCCCTGTTCATAGGCTTTACACCCAGGTTATCCGTTTCCGACGCGTTTCCGGTTGTTCCTGCCAGGGACAGAGCCAGTACGGCGGCCATCATGAGAACGGGAAGCTTGGCGATGGCTTTTTTTAATAGCCTGGAGCATGTGCTGGCGTTCCGCATGCGGCAGTTCTTCCGAAGATTCCGAAGGCTTGAATGCCCTGTCGTCCCGGAGTTTAAGGATATCTTTCATTTTTTCATTCTGCTTGGAAGGTGGAATATAGGATTCAATAAAGTTGCCGGCGGCACGCAGGAATTCCGTGGAGCTTGCCTGGCGCGGAGTGGAAGCGAGCCTGCGGAAGGCTCTCATGCGTTCCTGGCCGTGAAGCTTTCCTTCCGGATTTTCCGGATGTAGCGGATCAGAGCCATTCCCAGCAGGATGACGGCGGGGATGTAGGCCAGGAAATACCACCCCAGTGAGCCGGGGCGGTAAGGGCGTTCATGACGGTGGCGGGCATGAGCCCGTAAATATCCGTCATTTCAGCTACCGGAATGGTACCTGCCGGGGAGGCGTGGCGGAGCGGCACCTCCGGCCGCCGTTCCAGTAATGGTTGAGGCCTTCCATTCCAGGGGAATGGGGCTGTGGTTACGGTTTTGTACTGTTGCGTGCTGGGGTCAAAAAAAGTGAGTTCAAAGGAGGGATGGCATCCGTTTGGGCAACCGGACGCATCATTTGCTGAAATTCCACGGTTCCCTGGATGGAGCGCGTATTCTGGGCCCGGGTCCAGCTTGTTGGGAGGATAGAGTTTCCAGTTGAGGCGTCTGTGAGGGCCGGGCAGGCGATACTGTGGATATTGCCTGTTCCTGTTACCCTGATTTTAACAGTAATGGGTTCATTGGCACTGAGATCCCGCGCATCCGTGGTGGAGGAGATGCGGAAATTCCCTACGGCATTGGTGAAGGAAGAGGGAGCTCCGGGGGGAGTTCCCGGGCTGTGATTTTCACTTCCGGAATGGCCATTTCCACCAGTACTTCCGAACGGATGAAGTTGGCGATGAGAGGGTCCGCCTCCGGCAGGGCGGCGCGTGCCGTGACAGTGCCGGACGCCGTTACCTCCCCGGCGCGCAGCGGGAACAGGGTGCTCTGGAAGGTCATGACATTCCAGTTGACGCCTTTGTAAAGTACAGAACCGCGAGGCTGGCCGCGGAGCAGTTCCACCAGCGTGGGTTCAAAGCGCCAGGTAGCCAGGTTGGAGGTGGTGATGGCGGGCGCCGTATTCCAGAATGTATTCCGGGGCGTAAATTTTTCAGTTCGCAGCGGTCCGGCTGGTGGACATAGGGTTTCTGGTTGTCCACATGCCACAGCATGCCGTACGGGACTGCTGTGCCGTTCAGGTTCAGCGTATTCCATTTGATGGCGCTGTAAGGGTAGACAGTCAGCGTCTGGGGAAGCGTGGTATAAGTGCGGCCATTGTTGGCCTGCAGGGTCAGGGAAGGGATTTCCACGGTGCCCACTTCGTCCGGCGTTACTTCAATGGCCATCAGGAAGGCGGATTGGTTGGGAGACCCCGGCCAGCGGATGTAGTTGCCCTGGCTGACCCAGCGCAGGCTGGCGCCCTTACCCGGGGAAGCGGGTCCTGGCGGGCGATGCTTCCGTCTGTCAGGATGATGAAGAGACGGGTTTGTTCTCCCGGCACAACGGCATCGGACAGCCAGGTGGTAAACCACCTGCTGAGCCATAAGCGTGACAGTCATGCAGAAGAAAAGCGAAAGAATGGCGAGCAGTTTTTTCATCTTGTTTTTGTGGGATATGTTTAAAGGGGTGGCTTGCGGATGCGGACGGAACGGGTTAGTAATCCTTATCCGGAGGAATTTCCGGAGAACGCTGGGGAACGGGGCAGCCGGGTTCAATGTCCCTGCGTTCCATCAGGATGGCTCTTGCTTCCTGCGTTCCTTTTCTCCCTGCTTTCCTTTTTGTGCGGCTGCCGAACGGGCTTGTTATCTTCCGGCTGGGGCTGCGGTTTTCCATTCCGGGCGTTTCTGGCAGCCTGTCTTTTTCCGGAGAGGAGGGAAGCCGGGCGTTTTTCATTTCATTTTCGTCCCTCTTGCCTTCCTTGGTTTCGGCGTTATCCTTGTCTTGGTCCTTGTCTTGGTCCTTGTTCTGGTCCTTGTTCTGGTCCTTGTTCTGGTCCTTGTTCTGGTCCTTGTTCTGGTCCTTGTCTTGGTCCTTGTTCTGGTCCTTGTCTTGGTCCTTGTCTTGGTCCTTGTCTTGGTCCTTGTCTTGGTCCTTGTTCTGGTCCTTGTTCTGGTCCTTGTTCTGGTCCTTGTTCTGGTCCTTGTTCTGGTCCTTGTTCTGGTCCTTGTTCTGGTCCTTGTTCTGGTCCTTGTTCTGGTCCTTGTTCTGGTCCTTGTTCTGGTCCTTGTTCTGGTCCTTGTTCTGGTCCTTGTTCTGGTCCTGTTGTTTTTTCTTCTCTTCTTCCAATTTCTTCTTTAATTCTTCCAGCTGCCGGCGGTATTCGTCCAGGGATTTATCATAACGGAGCATTTCCTCCTTGTTGGACGCTGCTCCTTCATGGGAACCATAGGCAGAGAGCGCATCGTCAAAACGTTTGACGGCCTCTTTAACATGTTTTTTCGCAACGGGTATTTTTGCCAGCCGGGCATCAATTTCCTTAATTTGGTCGTCAATGGAAGAGAGCCGGGCTTGCTGCTGTTCCCCTTCCGGCCTGGAGAAAGTCATGGTCTTGCGGGCCTGGGCGGCTTCCAGGTTGCCAAGGTTGAAGTGGGAATCCGCCTGGAGGGCTGGTTTGGGAGAAAGGAGCGCCTGGGAGAAAGCTTCCGCGGCTTCTTTGGGGTTATCCGCTTTTTTGTTCCAGGCATCCTTTGGCGAATTCCAAGGCCTGGCGCGTTTCTTCCGCCAGGTCGGGAACAGCGACATTTCATCAATGGATTTGACGGCTTCTTCCGTTTTTCCCGTCGGATCAAATCCGTGACATTGTCCAGGGCGTGCGTGTCCGCCTGCGCTTCCTGGCCCAGCAATCCGGCGCAGAATAACGCCGCAGCAGTCAGATGTCATACCGCGGCGTCCGGAACGGCGGAAGGAACGCCAGCGTGTTCCCGCCAGAAGGGTGAGAGCAGGCAGATGAGGGCCGGAACGGCAAATGATGTAGCGGTCATTCGGCACGCGGCGCACTTCTTCCTTGCCTTCCGTGGTATCCAGCCGGTCCGCGATGTCCTTGACGAAGCGGTTCAGCGCCGCTCCGTCGGAGAGTTGGACATATTGGCCTTCCGTTTGCCTGGCCAAGTATTGCAGGCTTTCCGGATTGAGCTTGGAGACGACGTGCTGGCCACGACGATCCCGGTACAGGCCGGAGGGGGATTGCTCATCCGGAATAGTGGTGCCGATAGTAGTACCGATACCCGCTGTCACGATGATAAGCTGGTGCTGCCGTGCGGCTTCCGCAGTCTTATAGGTGATGTTGACGGTGTCTTCCCCGTCGCTGAGGATGACCAGGGCGTTTTGGCGTCCGCTTCCTTGTCCCGTTTGAAGGTTTGAAGGGCCAGCCGCACAACGTTTTCCAGGTTGGTTCCCCTTGGGAGACCCAGCCGAATTGAAGTTGTTCAATGGTTTCTTTTAATGCGTTATGGTCATGGGTAAGGGGCATGAGCAGGACGGCGTCCCCGGAGAAGATGATGATGCCGAAGTTGTCCCCGGCAGGGCGTCCAGCAGGTCGTAGGCGGCGGTTTTTGCCCTTCCCAGGCGGGTCGGGGAAGCATCCTTGCTGAGCATGGAACGGGAGCAGTCAATAGCAATGAGGATGTTGCGCGATTTGGGGATTTCCCTTTACCTCCGTGTAGCCGTCCACCGGGCGCGCAATGGAGAGGATGGCGAAGATGGACGCCAGCACGGCAAAGATGACGGGGAGCACCCGGTGCCAGGTGGCCGAGCGTTAACCAGTTCCCGCCGGTATTCCGGCGAAACGAGCACTTCCCATTTTCTGGAACGGCGGCGCCACGGCCACCAGGCCGCCGCCGCGAGCAGGGCCGGGAGAATGAGCGCGTACAGAACGTTGGGATAAAGGAAAGTCATGACGGGTGAAGATCGGTATTACGGGCGGGGGCCGGTTTGAGCACTTGCAGGGAGAGGCCCAGAAGCGCCAGCGCGGCTCCCGTTACAAGGGAAGTACATGAAGTATTCTTCAATGTGGCGGACAGTTTGCACTTTGGCCTCGCTTTTTTTCCAGCTTGCCGATGGAGGTGAACGCTTTATTGAAGGAGGCCATATTGGTGGCCCTGAAGTGTTCTCCGCCCGTGAGCTGGGCTATTTTCCGCAGGGTTGGTTCGTCAATTCACTTTGCACCACCATGCCGTTCGCCAGGGTTCCTTCTTCCGTGCCTACGGCAATGGTATAAATTTTGATACCCAGCTTGGCCGCGTTTTCCGCCGCCACCAGCGGGGATATCTGGCCGGAGTTGGAGGCACCATCCGTCACCAGGATGATGATTTTTGATTTGGTGTTCTTACGGTCGTCCAGCCGGGTGGCCGCCGCCGCAATGGCGGAGCCGATGGCCGTGCCGTCCGCCTGGATCATGCGCGGATGGAAATCCCGGATGATGCTGTTGACCAGGGCGTGGTCCAGCGTGAGCGGACAGAAGGATTTTGTTTTTCCGGCAATCCCACGATACCGATGCGGTCGTCCGGACGGCTGTCAACAAATTGGGTGATGACGTGTTTGGCGGCTACCAGCCGGTTGATGGGCATTCGGTTGAGAACCATGTCCGGCGTTTCCATGGAGTAGGAAAGGTCAAAGGCGATCATGATGTCAATGCCGTTGACTGTCCGGAAGGTTTTATCTTCCACGTGCTGGGGCGCGCCAGGGCGATGGCGATGGCGGCAGCCGCCAGAACGAAGCAAAGGGCCCCTATTTTTCCTGCCAGGGATTGCGGAGTACGCGCCAGGGAAGCGATGAAGCGCACGGTGGGGTAGGTGATGGAGCCTTTCCGCCCCGCGCCTGCGGCGGAGGATGATGAGGCACAAGATGAAGGGTAAGGCATAAAGCCATTCAGGTTGTGCAAATTGGAAGTGTTCCGTCATGGTATGCTAGCGTTGGTTGAAGCGGGATGAAGATTTTTGACGACAAGGTCCGTTTCTTCCTTCGTCCGGTGGGCATCCGCTTCTATATCATTGATGAGTTGGACCGTAGCGTTCGCCAATTCGTTGACCATGGAATCGTTTTCCGGGGTGTCCGGTTCATATTTGAGAGAAGCCATGCGGTCCAGCAGATCGCGCGTGGGGGCCTGGAGTTCGGAAGGCAGCGCGGTGAGCGCGTCCGCCCGGCGGTTGAATTCCTGCTGGGTTTCATATAGTGCCGGGTCTTTGGTTTCTCCTACCAGGTATTTGCGGAGGATCAGGGAAAATTCCACGGCGGCCTGCCTGAGGGAGGGATGCGTGTTCCGGAGCATCGAGATGTCCCGGATAGCGGTTTCCGACGGGCTGAGCGGCGCGGCGGGGATGCGTCCCTTCCTGCGGATGAGCACGATGACGGCGATAGCGACGGCCAGAAGGATGGAGGCCAAAATAATCCAGATGCCCCACGCGCCCCAAAAGCCCGCTTGGAAGTAGGCATCCGGGGATTGTGTTTCCATCAGGGAGGGAAACGCCGGCGGTTCCGGAATTGCCGTGGGGGGGCTGAAAGGTGGCGGGGGGTGGCATGGCTGATAGAGAAGAGGATTAGCGTGAAAATTTACGGGATCTTCTGGCAAAAAGGGCCCGGAGGGGAGGCATGAAGTTGTCCGTGGTCTGCAAGTCCAGGAAGTCAATGCCCAGGCGGCGGAAATCCTGCGTCCATTTCTCGCGGTGCAGATGCACGACGTTGGCGTGGGTTTCCCGGACATCCTGACGGGAAAGGTTCAGGAACATGCTTTTGCCAGTTTCCGGATCTTTCAGGATGACGCGTCCGGCATCCGGCAGATGCAGTTCCATCGGGTCTGCGATGCGGATGGGGATGAAGTCATGCTTGAAGTTGAGCTGCCCCAGGGCGGCTTTATTGTTCTCACCCCAAAAGTCACTGATCATGATGACCATGGCCGCTTTTTTTCTGGGAAAGGACAAGTTGCCGGGCTACATCGGAAATGTTCTGGTCGGCTCCATCGTTTTTACTGGCTACGATTTCGCGGACGATGCGCAGGGTCTGCTTGACTCCCTTTGGCCGGGGGGATGTAATGGGAGTGGCTGTTCCCGTAGATGAGGATGCCGCATTTGTCTCCGCTCTGGGCAGCGCTGTAGGCGAGTACTGCCGCTACTTCCGCCGCATAGTCAAGTTTGGAGACGCGGGCCGCGGAGGAGGCGTAGTGCATGGAGCCGCTGACGTCCACCGCCAGAATGACGGCCTGTTCCCGTTCCTCCCGGAAACGGCGGACAAAGGGGAGTTCATCCTGGCCGTTACCTTCCAGTCAATGAAACGGGGGTCGTCTCCCGGCATGTATTCCCGGAAGTCGTCAAAGTCCAGCCCCCTGTCCGCGGAAGCCGGACTGGTATTGCCCGGCGAAGTTTTCCGTGGCCAGATGCCTGGCGCGCAGTTCAATGCGGCGTACGCGCTTGAGAATGTCTGAGGCTTTATCCATGAAATGATTTTCCCTGTTTGGGTTCAATCAGGTTCCGGCAAGGCGCCCCTTGGGGCCTGAAGGATAAGGGCGGGCGCGGAAGCGTCCGCCTCCTGCCGTCACGGCACGGGGACTTTCGTCAGGATGTGGTCGATGACGTCGTCCGTGGAAATGTTTTCCGCTTCAGCCTCATAAGAGAGCAGGATGCGGTGGCGCAGGATATCGTGGGCCAGGTCCTTGATGTCCTGTGGAGTGACGAAGGAACGATGGTGCATGAAGGCATTGGCGCGGGCCGCCAGAGCCAGGTTGATGGTAGCGCGGGAGATGCCCCCGCGCGGATGAGACGCGCAACTTCACGTCCACCGTTTCCGGGAAACGGGTGGCGCGCACCAGATCCACGATGTAGCCGCGCACGGCGTCGTCAATATAAATCTGGTTTACCAGGTCGCGGGAGGCCGCCACCTGTTCCGGCGTGGTGACCGGGGAGGTTTCCGGCGGTTTGGCGGAGCTGGCCATGAGGTCCAGCACCTGGAGTTCTTCTTCGCGCGTGGGGTAGGTGACCAGCACCTTGAAGAGAAAACGGTCAAGCTGGGCTTCCGGGAGCTGGTAGGTGCCCTCCTGGTCAATCGGGTTCTGCGTGGCAAGCACCAGGAAGGGGTCCGGCAGGCGGTAGGTGGTTTCACCCAGGGTTACCTGGCGTTCCTGCATGGCTTCCAGCAGGGCGGATTGCACTTTGGCCGGGGCGCGGTTGATTTCATCCGCCAAAATGAGATTGGCGAAGATCGGGCCTTTTTTGGCTGTGAACTGCCTTTCTTCTGGATTATAGATCATTGTGCCCAGCAAATCCGCCGGAAGAAGATCCGGCGTAAACTGGATGCGGGCAAACTGTGCATGCAGCGTGCCCGCCATGGCTTTTACGGAGAGCGTCTTGGCAAGGCCGGGCACGCCTTCCAGCAGGACGTGGCCCTTGCAGAGGAGACTGAGGATTAATCTGTCCACGAGCGCCTGCTGGCCGATGACCACCTTGCCGACTTCCGTTCTGAGGCAGAAATCCACGATGAGTTCGCGGCGATAATTTCGTTGAATTCTCGGGTGTCCATGATTCTGATAGCGGGTGAGACAGTATGCCGGGCACTTACGTTGAAAAAATCCTATTATTTCCCAAAGGGCAAATCCGGTTTTTCAACAGGAGGTCTTCCGGAAATGGGGAGCCATCATCTGAAAGCCCACGGGAAGTTCCATGCCGCTTTCCTGACGGTTCCGCAGGGAATGGACATGGCGGGGAGGCCGGCCAGGTTGGCGGGGATCGTGTAGATGTCCGCCAGATAGGTCTGGAGGTGATCCAGCGCGGAATCTCCGATTTTGGGAGCGGGAGCGGGCGAGGTGGGGCCTACGATGATATCCGCCCTGGAAAAGGCTTCCGCGAAATCTCTGGCGACCAGGAGCGGACTTTTTGAGCGCGGGAGTAGTAAGCGTCATAGTAACCGGAGCTGAGCACATAGGTGCCCAGGATGATGCGGCGCTTGACTTCCGGCCCGAATCCCTCTTCACGGGTGCGTGAGAAGAGTTCCACCAGTCCGGCGGCGTCTTCCGCCCTCTTTCCGTAGCGCACGCCGTCAAACCGGGAGAGGTTGGAAGACGCTTCCGCGCAGGCGATGATATAGTAGGCGGCGACGACGGCATCTGCGTGGGGCAGGTTGACTTCCACCAGCTCCGCGCCCAGGCTTTCCAGCTGTTTGACGGTGTTTTGCACAGCCTCGGAAATGCCCGGATGGTTGCCGGAGGTAAAGTATTCCGAAGGGATGCCCACTTTCAGCCCTTTGACGTCACGGCCCAGCGCAGCTTCAAAGTCCGGCACGGGGCAGTTTGCGGATGTGGAGTCTTTACGGTCGTGTCCGGAGATGGCCTGGAGCAGGATGGCGGCGTCTTCCACTGTCCGGGTCATGGGGCCGATCTGGTCCAGGGAAGAGGCAAAGGCTACCAGTCCGTAGCGGGAAACGCGCCCGTAGGTAGGCTTGAGGCCCACGATACCGCAGTGCCCGGCCGGTTGCCGGATGGAGCCGCCCGTGTCGGAACCGAGTGCGGCAACGGCGGTAGCGGATGCGACGGCGGCGGCAGAGCCGCTGGAGGAGCCGCCGGGAATGCGGTCCGGGGCTTCCGGGTTGCGCGTGATGCCGTAAGCAGAGTTTTCTCCGCTGGCACCCATGGCGAATTCCATCCATGTTCGTGCGGCCCAGCGGGATGCCGCCCGCCTCTTTCAGCAGGCGGATGGAGGTGGCGTCATAAGGAGCGACATAAGGGGAAAGAAGGCGGGAGGCGCAGCGCGTCGGCTGGCCCAGGACATTAATGTTGTCCTTCACGGCGATGGGGATGCCGGCCAGGGGCTGGAAATATCCGCCCGGCCGCGGCGTGGAGGGCTGCTTCACGGTCAAAGGAGATGTAGGCGTTGGTTGTCCGGTCCGCCTCAATGGCGTCCGCCGTCAGGTTGACCAGTTCGGCAGGGAGAGTTCCTTGCGGCGCAGGCGGTCACGCCACTGGGCCAGGGTGCCTTGAATTTTTGACATGAGAAGGAAAGGGTAAAGACGGTTGAAAGGTGAAGGGAAAAGGAAGCGGGAGGCTCAGGCGGATTCCACCACCTTGGGCGTGCGGAATTGACCCTGGGTCTGCTGGGGGCATTGGAAAGGGCTTCTTCCTGGGTGAAGCCGGTTTCAGGAATGTCTTCGCGCATCACATCCATTGCCGGGAGAGGATGGTTCATGGGGGCGATGCCCGTGACATCGTAGGATTCCAGCTTGGTGATATAGGCCAGGACTTTGTCCAGATCCTTGGAGAAGAGAGCTATTTCTTCCTCCGTCAGGTCAATGCGTGCCAGCTTGGCAATGTAGGCTACGTCTATTTGGGGCGTGCTCATGGTGTAATGTAGAAAAGATGCGGAAAAAGAAGGGGGCTGCCTACTGTTGTTCCAGCAGGCGGACGATCCAGCAGAAGGAAACGGCGATGGCGCAGATCAACAGGCCCAGCAGCATGAAGTTTTCTCGCAGTTCCCGCCTCATGTTGGTGGCGCGTCCGTCACGGGCCACTACGGCACGCAGTGCCCGGTTCTGGTTGCCCTCCCGAACGCGGTCGGGAGGCGGCATGGTATTGCGGTCCAGGCGCATGCGGGTCTGCTGGGACGGGCGTTTGAGAGAGGCTTCCAATTCCTGGATACGGCTCTCAATTTCCCGTGAGGCGCGATCCAGTTCTGCCAGTTCGGAGGAACGGCGTTTGGTTTTTCTTTTAATCATGATGCGGAAGGGCTGAAAATCCAGATGAAAAAGAGGATGATGAGAGCAATCAGGAGCAGGGAAGATGGAAGGAAAGACCCTGGAGGAACTGGGTCATGGATTCACGGGAGCTGATGCGCACTTTGCTGGAGCGGCGTACCCCGGTGAGCACTTTGGTATGCTGCATGCGCGCGCACTGCTGGACGGCATCCGCAATTCCTCCTCGCAGCGGTCAATGACCTGCTGGCCCTGGCTGATGAGGTTGTCCGTATTTTCAATAGGCCATTCATCCGGGCGCACGGTGCTGAGCATTTTTCAGGCTGCGCGTCAGCGCCATGTGGATTTGTTCCAGTTCATTGCTTTCCTGGCGGAGGCTTTCCACCTCCCGGCCGATGAGGTCTGCGGCGTTGACCATGCGGTCGCCCAGCTCGTTCTGCTGGTCCATAAACCTGGCTTTGCGCATATGGCATTCTTCCAGGCGGCGGCGGGGTTTTCCACTTCCTCCCTTTTCCTTCCGCAATTGTTCCAGCCTCAGCTGGGCCTGTTCCATATCGGCGTCCACCTGGTCGTCTGCCTGGGAATTGTAACCGGGGTCGGCGTCCATGCGGCGGTATTGAGGGTGACTTGGTCTCATATGCGGAAAAATAATGCGGGCCGGCGTAAGGGATTACAGCGTTTCCGGTCGCTTTTTGTCGGAGCGGGGGAATCCCCTGCGCGTGCTATTATTTAACTTTCACAAAATAAATCAAGCCAAGAAGAAGACAGGAAAGATTTTCCGGATGCGTTCCCGGCAGGGAATGCCGCCCTGTTTTTTCTTCCGGAGCCGTGCGTTCCGGGGATATCCGGGGGGCGACAGGACGCTCCGCTTTCCCGCAAAGGAGGGGAGGTGCGCTTTTTTATGGTCAAGGGCATGGATTTGCTGGTATGTAGGAAGCATGCAGTCTGACACGGTAGAATGTAAAGCCGACCATGTGGTTTACCGGCAGGGCGGTTATCATGGCTCTCATGTTTCTGGGGTTCGGGTGTATTTTTTATTATGATGCTTCCACCGGATACCCTCAAAAAAACCTGGAGTTTTTCATGCACAAGGCGTTCGTGGACGCTGGAGCCGTGTTTGACCGTGAGGTGAGCGGGAAAGGAGCGTCCGCGGAGGACTGGGAGCGCATTGTTCTGGCGCGCACTGTGGATTTTCCGGAGGGCTACGAAATTCCTTCCGGCGTGAATCGGAACGCGGTGCCGTGGCCTGACATTTTGGCGGATTACAGTCTGATGTCCACCCCCGGCAAGGGTTGGAGCGCTGCGTGGCAATCTTATTCCGGGGAAAAGCACTATCCCATCAAGCCGGTGGACCACCCGTATGACGCCTCCAAAATTTTTGAACAGTGGGTGGCCGGGTGCATTTGCCTGGCGCTTGCCATGGTGGCTCTGTTTTCCTGGTGAGAACGCGCGGCAGGAAAATGTCCTTGAACGGGAAAGAGGTGATGGCCGCCGGCGTGGTTTTCCGCGTGGATGACATTGCCCGTCTGGATTTGCGCAGATGGAAACTGAAGGGACTGGCCATAGCGACGCTGAAACCGGAATGCGGAGGAGCCCGAATCAGGCTGGACGGCCTGACTTACGGCGGCTTCCGGAAGGAGGATTCTCCCCATAACGCGGAAGATTTCATGAAGGCTCTTCTGTCTCTCTACAGAGGAGAAATAGTGGATTATGAAGAATTCCTGATGCCGGCGGGCCGCCTGCCCGGCAGGAGGACGAGGAACGTGCCGTATGAGCGAATCCCTTCCACCGGAAAAGGGCGCCAATGACCGTGCGTTCGGCGTCGCCTGCTGGACGCTGGGTGGGCTGGCGTTTGTTCTGTTGCTGATGGTGGGCGTTTCTTTCAGCCTGTCTGTCCGTACCGTGGTGGTGAAAAAGTGGTGGAGAAGCCTGTTCCCGTTCCGGCACGGGAGAAGCCGGAGCGTCCGGCCGGAGTCGTTGAGGATGGGGCGGCTGAGGAGACCGTGCATATGGCGGATGTTCCGGCATCCCCTTCTGAAAAGCCCCGTTCCGTGGAAGAAATGCTCCGGGAAGCCGATTTGTCAGATCCGGCTGCCGATTCTGTACCGGTGGCTGCGGCCGTTGCGGGGGGGATTCCGCTAGCAGGGCATCCCTTCCTGCTGAGAATCGGACGAGGTCATGCCCCCATGACGGAGGAAGTGGCGGAGCTTGTCAAGGCGGCTCGTTACGCCCAGATTGAAGGTGACCTCAAAGTAGCGGTCGTGAAGCTGGAGCAGGCCATGAGGCTGGAGCCGGATAATCCGGTGGTGCTTTATTATTATGGACTTACCTATGAATGGCTGAGGAATGCGGATAAGTCACGGGAGTTTTTTCTGAAAGTATATACCCAGCGGGAGAAGGCGGGGAAATATTTTGCGCGTGCGGCGCGGCACCTTCAGGCCGGCTTTTCCAGCCCGGCGGACCTGCGGGGGATATGTCCTTCGGCACCATTCTGGAATACCGGGACCCGGAATGCCCCGCCGGGGAGCGCGTCAAGCTGATCGTACCCATCCTGATGAAGGATGGCCTGAACGTCAGGCCGGAGGATCTGCGCGTCATTGTCCAGTTTTTTGACAAAGTCAATGGGAAGAAAGTGGAAAGACGCATGCGCCCGAACCTTCTTCCCGGTGCGTTACGGAACCCGCGGATTGGGCGGACGGTGAGGAAATCATGGAAATAACCTACTACATGCCTCCCTGACGGAAGAAGAGACGATTGCTTATGGGAGCCTGAAATATTACGGATATACCGCTAAATTGTATTACAAGGGGAACCGATGGATTGCCATGCTTCCCCTCCCGTGTTATTTTTACTGGAACAGATGAACCAGAGTTCCCCTTCCGGACTGCCGAGATTTATGACGGCGGTTTGCTTCCTCCTGTAGAGGCGGCTCCGGTTTTCTGAGTCTTATGAATCTCTTTTGCCTCCCTGATGCCTGATTTGTCCAATGTTTGATCTTCCCCACAACTTTGGCGATTACACGCTGGTGGCATTCATTGGCCGCACGCGCGGAGGAATTCTTTATCAGGCCATCCAGCAGGGCATGGACCGTTCCGTGTTTCTGGGTTGCTGGATCCGGACAATCCGGAGGGTGGGCGTGGAGGATTTTCTGATGAAGGCCCGCGCGCGCCGCCATTAATGCTCCGGTGCTGGGCACCGTCTATGAAACGTCCCAGGCCCAGGGATACTGGTTCGTCACCAGCGAACAGCTGGGAGGCTCATCCTCCAGTCCATGCTGGACCGCGGGCAGACCCTGTCCATGAAGGATTTGCTGAAGGTGATTGAAACGGTCGGCAACGTGTGCGGCAGGTATGAGCGTCTGCGGACCGCTTTCAATATCATGGAGCCGCGTCACATTTTCCTGGATGACAAGTCTGCCGTGCGGCTGATGAATACGGCCGTGCCCGGTGACTTTCACGAAGAAACATCCGCGACCAGATGAAGCGCCTGGGCATCGACCTGCCTCCTCTGGTGACTCCGGATGTGCCCGGAACCACGCGGATGCGCACCCTGCTGGAATGGATGAGGGAAGGGCAGAACGGAAAGCCGATGCAATGGGACCAGGTTATGGAGCTGGTTGCTGCGGTCCGCGAACAGCTGGGGCTTTCCCCTCGGGTTACCACCCACCGCTATACCGTCCCCGTGGAATCCCGCGGAAAAGCCGGAAAAGGCTGCTTTGGGCCGGAACGGGCCTGCTGGGCGCGGGGATAGCCGTGGCTGCCGTTCTCCTTTATTTCCCCGGGAGAAGGAAACCGTATCCCGTCCCCATGTTCCGGCTCCTAAACATTATCCGGATTTTTCCGCCAGCGATCATACGGAAGTCCGCGTAACTCTTCCCGGAGGAGGGGAACTGATTGTGGGAGCCCATGAAATTACCCTGGAATCCTACCGCCTGTTTTTGGACCAGTGGGCACGCCTCACTCCGGAGCTGAGGGAGGAATATTCCCACCCGGACCAGCCGGACAAGAGGACTGCCTCCCATATTCCCCAGGACTGGGAGGCTATGTGGAAGGCGGCTTCCACGCCGGGAGGCAAATGGAAAGGCAGGAGAATAACACCCCCGCTCTCCCGTCGTCAACGTCACTTTCTGGGATGCCTGGGCGTATGCGAGCTGGAAGCCCGTGGCCCCCGGAGAACCGCGCTACCGCCTGCCCGAGCGCGGGGAGTGGATGGCTCTGGGGGAATATGCTGGAAACGGGTGAGAAGGGGACAGGACGCTGGTGATTGACAGATACAGCAATGATCATGATTTAAAGACCGGCGTGTGCGGCATGGCTTCCGGCGTGATGGAATGGACTTCTTCCATGGAAAAGGATCCTGCGCGCGTGAAGGAGCCTCCGGGGCCGGTGGCCTGCGGCGGAGACTGGAGGCAGCCCGGCATCTCCAACCGGGTGGAATACCTGCGCTCCCGCGGTGAAAGTCGGGACAACCTGGGATTCAGAATCGTGCGGAATGTCCGCTGACCCGTTTAACGACAATACTTAACATATCAATACCATGAAACATATCCTTGCAATGCTGCTGGCCCTTCTGGGGGCGTCCGGGGCCCTGGCCCAGATTTACGTGAAAGTAGTCCCGGAAAAGAAGACGTTCCTCAGCGGGGGAAGCCATGTACATGAGGCTGACCATTACCAACAATTCCGGCGTGCCGGTGGAACTGAAGAGCCGGGAATATTCCTCCTGGCTGGATATCCATGTGGAGCATTCCACTGCGGGGCGGAACTCCCCAGTCCAAATTGCCCTGTTTCCGCCTCTCAAGGTTCCTGCCGGCATGAGCGTTTCCCGCAAGATTGACCTGCGCCATTTCTATGACTTGTCCCGTGAGGGCAACTACCATGTGCAGGCCGTTGTAAAAAATGCCCAACCAGAAGGACATGTTTGCTTCCCAGAAATCCCTGTTTGCCGTCCGGACGGGAACACCCATGTGGTCCCAGACCGTGGCCATTCCGGCCAGTGCCAAGCGGTGCACTTTTTCCATTTGCACTATTGCCGTGCGGGGGAATCCAGAAATTGTATGTGCAGACGAAGGATCCGGATACGGGAGTGGCCTACAATGCCGTGTGCATCGGTGACTGGCTGGGGACCACGCGTCCGCAGTGCATGGTGGACGGCAAGGCGAATGTCCATGTCTTCTTCCCCACTACCCCCATGCTGAGCGCGTATTCCCGCATCAACTACCGGGGAACTATGGAAAAGCTGCAGTACTATAAAAGGTGGTGGGGGCCCCCTCCATGGTCTTTCTTCCGGACGGAAGCGTACGTGTGACGGGAGCCGTCCATTATGATCCTACCGTGAAACCCAAGACGGTGCCGGATGCCGCTGATGTTCCCGGCATGTGAATCCGTCCTGTTTCGCCGGATGCCACGCAGGGGAAAAGGAAAGGCAAACGTACTGCTTCTTCCGTACCGGGAAAATAAGATGTTCCGGTATTTTCCTGAGCTATTTTCCCGGCTGGGGAGTGTTTTTTCAGGATGTTTTGCACGCTTTTCTGCACAACGCTGATGGGCAGGGCGTAGTTTTCCGCCCGGTTCACTCTGGCGATGTTCATGCCGATGAGTTCCCCTTGAGATTGAGCAGCGGGCCACCCATCAGCGTGTACCGGGAAGGGGTGTCATGCTGGAGGACCATAGGGAAATCATCCTGCGTTGCTTGCTGAACCCGCCGCTGATCAGGTCATTGGAATCCTCAGGAGTGTTTCCTCCCAGGGCCTGGCGTCTGGAACCCAGCGTGATGGTGTAGGATAACCTTTTATCCTTGCGTTTGACTTTCAGTGTCACTCTTTCTCCAACTTTTTTCCTGGACAGAATGGGGGAAACGGCATCCAGAGCAGTAACGGGCGTGCCGTCCACCGCCAGAATCTCATCTCCGGCCTTGGCTCCGGCCTGGGCGGCGGGGCCGTCCTTGGTAACTTCCTGAATGGTACAGGGGTGCCGAAAAACGACGCCCAGGTAGGCGGTGTCTCCGTTCGGGATGGGGCGCTGCTCCGCACTAAGGGTTCCCAGCTGGGGCCGTCTGGACGTACGGGTAGTGGAGCCGTTGCTGACTACCAGGGTTCCCATGGCGGCATCATTGCTGACGGGGCCGGGAGCGTGCAGCCCGGCGGCTTCCACTTTCACTACTGCGATGTCTGTGGACGGGTCCGAGCCAATTTCCCTGAACTGCCCATATTTGGAAGAACCTACCCGGATGGTCAGATCCCTGTAGGAATGGAGTTCCGAGGCTTTGGTGGCGATGTAGCCGTCCGGGCTCAGCACAATGCCGTAAATCACAACATCGTGACCGGAAAAAGAAAACTGCGCTCAAGTCCTGAAGACGTTCGCGGATGGGCTCGATAGTTTTCAGAACGGCTTTCCCGTTGATTCTCTGTTCAAAATCCAGGCTTCCGTTATTTCCTTCCGCCAGAGCGGGGTGGAACAGGGCGAAAACCAGGGGAGACAGGCAGACGCAGAAAGAGAAATTTCATGATGGCTGAGTGGAGAATGGCTGGCTGTCCTGTTCCGGTGGCGGCGTCAGGGAGGTCTTTCCTTCCGCTGTCTCCTCCGTCAGAGCGTCGAAATCCTTCATGGGCACGTGAAGATTGTCTTCCAGACCGGAACCGACTCTGCTGTGAATGCCAATCAGCTTTCCATCCAGGTTGAAAAGAGGGCCGCCGGAATCACCGCGAATCAACTTGCAGTCCGTCTGAATGACGCCGTTCTTGAGGGAAACCACCCCCCCCAGGCGCACCATCGGGCCGCGTTTCCGGTCCAGCCCCCCGCCGTGCCCCAGCGCGAACACCCAGTCCCCCACACGAGGCATTTTTTCCGCTTTTTCCACGCAGGGCAGTTTTTTGTTCAATTGGGATGTGATTTTGGCCATGCCGGCGTCCGAATTGCTGTTTTGCGCCGTGGTTTTTCCCGGAAGGCGCGTTCCATCCGGCAGGATGATTTTGAGCGTGGTTCCTTTCTTGTCCACAACGTGGGCCGCTGAAAAGACCAGGCCTTTTTCCGAAACCAGGATACCGGAACCGCTGCCGTTGTTTAATTCAATGCAGACCAGGGCGGGAAGCACCCGGGGAAGCTTTTGCTGAAGCTGGCGTTCAATCCGCTGCAAATCTTCTACGGATTGCGGGGTGGAAGTCAGAAGACCGGCTCCATCAGCGGACTGAGCCGGCGCTGGCGGGGCCAGCAGCGCCGTGCCGCAGAGAATAGCGGAAAAACAGGGATTCCGGAGAGCCGGGGTCATGATTGCCGGTGATTATTGTCCAGAGACGGAAGTTTCCGTCTTCTGTTGCTGATCCTCCTGTCCGCCGCCCACCAGGGAATCATGGTAATACACGCCGATAAACAGGCCTGCCAGCGTAATAAGGGTGATGAGGAGCTCTTTCATGCCGTCACAGCATAGAATGTGTATTCGCGTCTGACGAGAGAATTTCATTGATAAGCCGCATTTTGATGCAGTTCGGCAGAGCGGGGATGAATGCGGATGAGAAAAATAGCCAAAATAAAGGTTGCTTTTTTCCCGTGATAGGCGTATAAATCCCTCAGCGGCCGTTTCCGGTTCGCTGGCTCATTTCAAGCGGATGTAGCTCAGGGGTAGAGCGCAACCTTGCCAAGGTTGATGTCGTGGGTTCGAATCCCATCATCCGCTCCATTTTTTAAGAATCCCGGCCGGTTTGATGCGGGAATAATGAGTTTGCCTGAACAGTGATATTTCCGTTTAATTATTTGAAGGTGCGGAAGGAGGATATGGCGGTCGTTTATTTCTGCAGAGGTGAAACAAGAGCCGGATATCTTGTTTTGCAGCGGGGCCTTATGCGCTGCCCCGCCTTTGTTGATCTCCTCCGGAAGGAGAGGAATTATTGCGAAGTCCGCTTTCCTGAATGACGGGAGTTTCCCTTGGAAGGACTTTTCTTTTTAAAAACAGAGCTGTCAAATATTTACGGACCGGTTCATCATAGAGTTTCAGGCAGAGCCAGGCCAGCAGAATGCTTCCAATGACGACGGCCAGGGCTCCGGGAAGTGAGTCCAGGAAGGAAAGCTTTTCGTTTTTCACCCACGCATAGTACAAGTAGATGAACGGGTAATGCACCATGTACAGGGGTAGGAGATGTTGCCCAGGAAACGGCATATTTTATCCGTATAGGGATTTGTAATTTTGCCGGAAGCGCCAAAGAGGAGGATGAGCGGGAAAAATACCGCGAAGCACGCTGTTTCATAGAGGCTGTTCATCCAGAAAGCATTTTGTCCTCCCAGCCGGGGAACGGCCAGCAGAATGGCAAGGGACAGACTGCATAACCAGAAAGAATTTTTGACGTTGAACGGCTTGAACAGCCGGAACAGGAGCAGCCCGGCTGAAAAGGAGTACAACAGGCGCAGGGAGCCACCCGTCCATTCCGTACCGGTCATGGAGAATCCGGAGCATATGTCTCCCGTTAGGCCCCAGAAGCTGAAGGAGGCAAGGCCGTACCCGGCCGAGACAACCAGTATTGCCAGGGAGCGTGTAGAGAGTTTCCGGATGAAGAGGGCATAAAGAAGGTTGCCGATGTATTCAAAGAACAGGGACCAGCTCGGGCCGTTGAGCGGGTACATTTCTCCCAGCCCCGGATTTCCATGCCGGGAGAAGACGGAATGAGCAGAATATTGACGAAGGTAGCGGCGAACAGGAAATGACCGCTACCTGCGATACATCCCATACGGGGCAGCCCTGGAAATAGAAGATAAGCTCGCCGATGAGCGCCCCTATCGCTACCATGGGCTGCAGGCGTATAAGGCGGCGTTTGATGAATTCCCTGGTCGTCATCGTTTTCCAGCGGTTGTCATAGGCGTAGCCGATGACAAAGCCGGAAAGCATGAAGAAGAAATCGACGGCCAGGTAGCCGTGGTTGATGATTTGGTCCACATGGCTGGTGGCGTAGGCTTCAAAGATGTGGAACCATACGACGACAATGGCGGCTACGCCGCGCAAACCGTCAAGAATGTGGTAGTGGTGTTTTCACTGCCTGGGGGAATGGGAGAATGCTGCGTTTTCAACATGAGAGAAGCTGTTGTTCGATGCTGTTTTTGTTTTAATGTGAAAAACCGGCTGTTCATTTCCGCCTTTCCGGTAGATGCAGGTTCTCCGGAGGCACAGTTGTTGAGCTGACTAAGCAAATACCCTTCTTCCCGGCAGATTCTTTCAACAGGCGTTTCCTGTCTTATCCGCCGGCAGGGCGATGAGCGGAACGAACGGCGGTTTTCGGAGGGAAGAATCGCTTATGGCTCCGGAAGATGCAGGCAACCGGGAAACCCGTCAGGATGGAACCGTTTTGTAAGTCTGCCGGGAAGAACAGGGTGTTGCTTGCTGCCCGTCCGATTTCCGGAAACAGGAGTTTCCTGCCCGCTTTTTCTGCGCTGAGGCGTTTTTCCGGAATGGGAAAAAGGGCCTGGCAGGGGCGAATCTCAGCCTTTGCGGTAGTTTACAAGGGTTTCCATATATATTCCGGAGATACTGCCGCCGTCCATGGGGGTTATGTCCTTGAATGCAGGGTTGATGGGCTGCAGCACGTATTCCGTTTTTCCTGTTTCCGCGTTTTTCCTGCGAATCAGTTTTTTCAGGGTAACGCCGCGTCCGTCGTTGTATTCCACGATGGTTCCCGGTTTGGGGATGGGCGGGGCGGTATGGCGCCGCATAATTACCAGGAGCCGTCCGGGATGAGGGGTTCCATGGATTTCCCTTCTACGCGGACCACGTATTCGTTTTTACCCAGGGGCCTTTCCATGTAAATGGTAGACGGGACGGTGTCGCTTTCCGCAAGAGAGCCTGCGGCGATGTTGCCGATTATTTGCGTACTGTATTCACGCCTGGCGTGTCCAGCATGGGACGGAAATTGTCTGACCAGGGGAACCAGGGGGAGTGCATTGGCCGCAGCTGGCGTTCCTCCGCCGCTTCGTCTGCCAAATCCGTCAGCCACTGGCGGAGGGGGACGCCTTTTTTCAGAGGCGGCCCGTTCATATTTCCTCATGCGCTCTTCCGTGATTTCCAGCACGAGGCGATTGGTCTGGACAGGTTCGTCTTCCGGTCGAACCGTTTTGTATTGAGACATCAGGGATTGGATTTTCAACATGGCGCTGGCGGGGAAGGGGCCGGAGGGGGAGAGCCAGTTATTCACCGTACCTTTTCCGTACCGCATTCCATGGCAAGCCAGTCACGGTTTTTCCCAATGGCCTTCAACCAGTGTTTCACATCCCCTTTTGTCGGTGTCATGGCTTGATTATACACGATTTTCGTGAATTGTCGATAGAAAGAAATAAATTGAATTCGTTAAAATGTGTTGACGTATTAACGAAAATCGTTAAAAAGGCGCTATGAAGTACATGCCTTTAGACCTTTCCGTAATGCAGCCGGAGCCGTTTCCGCATCCCGTGATGATGAGGTCCGACCTGTATCCCAGAAGACAGCCCTCCCGGGAAGAAAAGTGGGGCATTTGCCCCGGTTCCGTCTGCGGCGCGCTGCGGGCGCTGGTTCGTCGATGCTGGGAAGAGGCGGAGAGGCGGAAGCTGGCAATGAACATTCTTTCCGTCGCCGGAGCCTGCGTTTTCGGACTGATGGCTGTCGGCGTGTTCTGGCTGGCTGTTGAGATGGATAATTCCGCTTTGCAGGCTTCCAAGTCTTCCTGTTCCATAAAACCGTAAGCCGGCCCTTGTCCAAGGGGGCGGAACGCTTTTTCCTGCGGAGCTTGCTTTTCGGAAATGAACGATCGCGTTTGATGCCTCCCGGTTTGTTTTTTCCGGTTGAAACGCCTGCGGACGCATGAAAGGTTCCGGCAGGAATGGGCGCCGGATTTCCAGAGGGGCTTTTTTATCCGCAGAGCAATTTGAACGGGAGAGACGGAGAGGGCTGGAGCTTGGATGACTGCATTATTTGCCGGCTGCATCACCCGGGTTCGGAAATGCCGTCCGCCAATGCCGTTCCTGTGCGGGAATAGCGGTTGGTCATGCAGGCGGGCAGTATGGCGCCCGTTTGCGAAGAGGATGAAGCTGTGGTTCCGGATTTCTGTCGGAGGGAACCGCATGAGATGGAGCAGGGATGCTTTTCCTCCACGTGGCCGTTTCCCGTTTATCTGGCGCGGTTTGATTTCATTCTGGCGTGGCCGCCGGGACCGGCTGTTGAAGGAGTTTCCTGAGGCGCAAGCGGGCACAGGCCTGTATGGAAATCCCCTGTGGTGTCTGTCGTGCCGGGATGCGAGGCGGGGATGATGCGACCCGGGTCGGGGCGCCCATTATTCCGGGCGTTATGGCGCTGGTCGGGAGACTGGCGGCGGAAGATGCCGCCAGGAACGGCGGCCTTCCGCTTCTGGATTCATTCGGGTAAAAGATGCGCCTTTTGCGGAGAAAGTGAAAAATGAAGAGGCTTTTTCCGATTTTGCATGTTGAGAAATAATTTTATGACAGTTGATATGTATTCATTATAAATGAATTAAAAATAATGAAGCAGAAAGTGCTAAAAATCTTTTGCATTATAGTTACTATAAGGAATAGCCTGAATGAAGAAAGAAGAAGGCATGGTACGCGGCCGGCGTCCTTTCCCTTCTTTTTCCGGAATCCGGCCATCGCCGTTTAAAAGGCACACCATGAAAAACAACAGACTTTTTATCAAATCATCGCCATGACCAAGAGAATGATTAAAAATGCTTCCTACGAAGGGAACGTCCCTGTTCGCTTCCCGCCATCTTAGGCTGGAAGACGTCATTATTTATCCGGGGAATCCGCCCTGAAGGAATGTTCCGACATTGAAGCTGTGCGGTGCGAGTTCCGGGGAAGTACCCTTTCTGGCACAATGACGGGCTGCTGGTGGAACATTGCCTGTTCAGGGAAGGCGCCCGGGCCGCCATCTGGTATTCCCGGAATCTGCATGAAGGATACCCGCGTGGAAGCGCCCAAGATGTTCCGTGATATGGACGGGATGGTTCTGGAGAACGTCGTTCTGACGGATGCTCTGGAATGCTGCTGGCACTGCCGTAATGCGAAGCTTCGCGGCGTGCAGGCGGAGCATGGGGATTATCTGTTCATGCACGGGGAGAATATAGATGTTGACGGCTTCCGCCTGAACGGAAATTACTCTTTCCAATATTGCAGGAATGTGGTGATACGGAATGCGGAAATCCATTCCAAGGACGCTTTCTGGAATACGGAGGACGTGACGGTGTACGATTCCGTGGTGGACGGGGAATATCTGGGCTGGCATTCCAGGAACCTTCGTCTGGTGAATTGCCGCATTTCCGGCACGCAGGCGCTGTGCTACGCGGAAAACCTGGTTCTGGAGAATTGCACGCTCGGAGAGGATGCGGATCTCTGCTTTGAGTATTCCTCCGTGCATGCGGAAATCAAAGGGGCGTGTGCACAGCGTCAAAAATCCGCGCAGCGGCCGCATTGTTGCGGAAGAGTACGGGGATATTATTCTGGACGAGCATTGCAAGGCTCCTGCCAATTGCTCCATTGAAACGGAAAAATCCCAATCCGGAGAAGCCGCATGAAGTACGATTTTGATACTGTTGTTCCGCGCCGCGGCACGAATTCCTACAAGTGGGATTCCATGCCCCGGGAGGATATTCTGCCCATGTGGGTGGCAGACATGGATTTCCGTACGGCTCCGGCGGTGACGGACGCCATCCGGAAGAGGGCCGAGCACGGCATTTTCGGTTATACACGGGTTCCGGATTCCTATTATGAGGCGGTTACAAACTGGTTTGAACGCCGCCACGGCTGGAAGATTAATCCGGAATGGATGATTTATACCACGGGGGTGGTTCCCGCGCTGTCTGCCGTCATACGGGCCCTGACGGTCCCTGGGGACAAGGTGCTGGTGCAGACGCCTGTATATAATTGCTTTTTTTTTCCTCCATCCGCAATAACGGATGCGTGGCGGAAACCTGCCCTCTGAAATATGAGAACGGCAGATATGCGCTGGATGCGGAGGAGCTGGAACGGAAAGCCTCCGATCCCGCCGTCAAGCTGATGCTCCTGTGCAATCCCCATAATCCAGCCGGGCGCGTCTGGACGAGGGAAGAATTGGAGGAGATGGCCGCCATTTGCCGGAGAAACGGCGTTTTCGTAGTGGCTGACGAGATTCATTGCGAACTGACGTATCGGGCCATCCCTATACGCCGTTCGCCTCCCTCTCCGAGGACGCCCTGCACCATTCCGTCACCTGTATTTCCCCAGCAAGGCGTTTAATCTGGCAGCCATTCAGATAGCCAATATCGTCGCGGCGGATGAAGAAGTTCGGAAGAGGATTGACAAGGCCATCAACATCAATGAGGTGTGTGACGTCAATTCTTTTGCCGTAGATGCCCTGGAAGCGGCTTATAACGGAGGGAGGACTGGTTGGAGGAACTGAAGCTCTACCTTTACGGGAATTACGAGATTGTCCGGGATATGCTGGCAGAACGTCTGCCGCAGCTTCGTGTGTGGTGCCGTTGGAGGGAACGTACCTGGTCTGGATAGATTGTTCCGCTCTGGGGCTTCCCTCCGCAGAGATTGTCCGCCTGCTGGAAGAGGAGGGGCGGGTGCTCGTCAACGGCGGGGAAATGTACGGGGAAACGGCGGGGTGCTTCATTCGCCTGAACGTCGCCTGTCCCAGGAAGCTGCTGCTTGAGGGCTGGAAAGAATCATCCGCACGCTGTGCGGCCTCATTTCGGGAACACGGACGTGCCCGTCGGGTCCTGCAGGCTCTTAACAGGAGAACGGTTATTAATCATCAACAATCAAGTTGCCATGGAAAATAAGATGACGAGAAGAACATGGCTCCAGTCTTCCACCGCAGCCCTGGCATGCCTGGCTTTGCCGGAGTATGCCCTGGGCGCGATTGCGGAGAAGGGTGGAGCTTCCAGGGTCTGGATGACGAAAGAAATTTCTCCGGAGGCTCTCGTGAGGATTTACGAGGCTCTGGGGCGTCCGGCCGGGGGAAAGGTAGCTGTCAAGATCAGCACCGGGGGCCGGGAGGCCGCAATTTTTCTGAGTCCGGCCTTAATCAAAGACCTGGTGCGCCGGGTGAACGGCACCATCGTGGAATGCAATACGGCTTACGGAGGCAAACGCTCCCGGACGGAGGACCATTTGCAGGCTGCGAAGGATCACGGTTTTTCCGATATTGCGCGGGTGGATATCATGGATGCGGAAGGGAGTTCACTATCCCGGTGAGGGACAGGAAGCACCTGGAATACGATATCGTGGGGATCATTTAAAGAATTATGATTTCATGATCAACCTGGCCCATTTTAAGGGGCATGCGATGGGCGGCTTCGGCGGCGTGCTCAAGAACCAGTCCATCGGTGTTGCCTCGGCAGCCGGGAAGGGCGTACATCCATTCCGCCGGAAAGACGCGGGATGTTTCCTCCGTGTGGAACAATCTGGCCAGTCAGGATGATTTCCTGGAGTCCATGGCGGCTTCCGCGCAGGCGGTGGCGGATTACTTCGGGGACAGAATTTTGTACATCAATGTGATGAATAATCTGTCCATTGACTGTGATTGCGATTCCCACCCCCATGCGCCGGAAATGAAGGACATCGGCATTCTGGCCTCCCTTGATCCGGTTGCTCTTGACCAGGCCTGCCTGGATCTCGTTTATGCCGTCAGGCCGTCCGAAGGGAATGACAACAGGCCCCTGGTGGAGCGTATTGAAAGCCGCCATGGGCGGCATACGGTAGAGTATGCCGAGAAGATAGGTCTTGGCAGCAGGAAGTATGAACTGAAAGAGCTGAAACCGCAGCAGGCCGTTTAATCGGCAATTTCCTTTTAGGATCAAAAACAATAGAAAAACTGTTATGGAAAAAATCATTTTGAACAATGGCGTTACGATGCCTGTCCTGGGGTTTGGCGTTTTCAGATTCTGGACGCTAAGGAGTGCGAACGCTGCGTGCTGGATGCGATTGAGGTCGGCTACCGTTCTATTGATACCGCGCAGATTTACGGCGGCAATGAGGAAGCCGTAGGCCGCGCAGTGGAGAAGAGCGGTGTTCCGCGGGAAGAATTGTTCCTAACCACGAAGGTGTGGATTTCCAACGGCGGGTATGAGAAGGCGAAGGCGTCCATTGACGAATCCCTGCGCAAGTTGCGTACGGATTATCTGGATCTGCTGCTCATCCACCAGCCTTTCAACGATTACTACGGCACTTACCGGGCCATGGAAGAAGCGAACCGGGCCGGAAAGGTCCGTGCCATCGGCGTAAGCAATTTTATCCGGACCGCTTTGTGGATCTGGCGGAGTTCTGCGAGATCAGGCCCGCCGTCAACCAGGTGGAAACGCATGTGTTCAACCAGCAGAAAAAAGGCCCGTGAAGTGATGGAAAAGTACGGTACCAGAATAGAATCCCTGGGGACCGTTTTGCGGAAGGCCGCAATGGATTTTCACGAATCCCGGTATTGAAGAGCATCGGCGAGAAGTACGGCAAGACCCCGGCGCAAACAGCCCTGAGGTTCCTGATTCAGCGTGGAATTATCGCCATTCTAAGACGACCCGCCGGGTGGGAAAGGATGGTGGAGAAAATTTCAACGTCTTTGATTTTACTCTTTCCCAGGAGGATATGGAGGCTATCGCCAGGCTTGACCGGGGAGAGCCTTTTCCTGTGCCACCAGGATCCGGAATCGGTTTTGTACCTGATCAATTACGGGAAGTAATCATTCACATTAGATATTGGACATATGACCGTTATTTCATTGACAAGGATTTGTCTGGCTTTCTCCGAAGCCTTTGCTGCGCAGGGGCTTTATCCGCTGAACATCATCATACCGACACTAACAAAATCATGACCGAAAACTGAATGTAACGCAGGAATGGGATAAAGTGTTTCCTAAAAGCGACAAGGTAACCCACCGCAGGTAAGTTTCCGCAACCGCTATGGCATTACGCTGGCTGCGGATTTGTATATGCCACGGAATGTCAACGGAAATTGCCGGCTATTGCTGTTTCCCGGTCCTTTCGGCGCCGTGAAGGAACAATCTGCGGGCCTTTATGCCCAGACGATGGCCGAACGCGGTTTTCTGACGATTGCGTTTGATCCCTCGTATACGGGAGAAAGCGGCGGATTTCCCCTATGTCGCTTCCCCGGATATCAATACGGAGGATTTCTGCGCCGCCGTCGATTACCTCTACCCGTGACGTGGATTCGGAACGTATCGGAATCATTGGCATTTGCGGCTGGGGCGGCATGGCGGTCAATGCGGCGGCTATCGACACCCGCATCAAGGCTGCGGTAACGTCCACGATGTACGATATGAGCGCGTGAACGCGAACGGCTATTTCGACGCGATGGACGCCAACGCCGTTATGAGCTTCGCAAACAACTGAATGCCGGCGCACGGATGATGCGAAGAACGGTTCTTATGCTCTCGCGGGGGGCGTGCTGATTTTCTGCCCGCGGATGCGCTCCGGATTTTATGAAAGATTATTACGATTATTATAAGACGCCCCGCGGCTATCACAAGCGTTCGCTCAATTCAATGGCGGATGGAACGTTACCTCGGCGCTTTCTTTCATCAATATGCCCCTTCTGGCGTACAGCGGTGAAATCCGCAGCGCCGTGCTCATGATTCACGGAGAAAAAGCCCATTCACGTTATTTCAGCGAGGACGCCTTCAAAGAAGTTGAAGGGGATAACAAGGAGCTGATGATCATTCCCGGCGCGAGCCATGTGGATCTTTATGACAATCAAGCCGGCGTTATTCCTTTCGAAAAAAATCGAACAGTTCTTTTTGAAGTATCTGAAATAAGGCGATTCTGCGGCTGATTTGGGGAAAAGAAAGATGGAACGTAATGAAACGCAAGGATTTTCTCAAAATAACGTCCGGTTTGCCTTATCCTGTTTCCCGGGGATGGGCCGGGGAGGGTTCTTCTTTGCTTCTTGATGGTCAGGGTCTTCTTCGGGGCACCGAAGAAGGGTTTTCCTGGGGAATCGGCGCTTGGAGGTCTGGAAGTGTCCCCATCGGGCTGGGATGCCTGCCGATGGTGGGTTATTACGGCGGCAAGTATGATAAACAGGAGATGATTGCCCTGATACGCCGGGCTTTTGACAAAGGGTTACTTTTTGATACGGCGGAAGTGTATGGGCCTTATACCAGTGAGGAATGGGTGGGTGAAGCTCTCGCCCCTGTCCGCGACCAGGTCAGGATAGGTACCAAATTCGGTTTTGGAGTGAAGGAAGGCCGCCCTTCTTCCCTGAACAGCAGGCCCGACCATATCCGGCGTGCAGTGGAAGGTTCCTTGAGACGTTTTGCGTACCGACCATATTGACCTGCTTTACCAGCACCGGGTGGATCCGGACGTTCCCATGGAAGAAGTGGCAGGTACGGTGAAGGAACTGATGCGGGAAGGAAAAGTGCTGCATTTCGGCTGTCGAAGCCGGCGCCCGTTCCATCAGGAAGGCCCATGCCGTGTGTCCGGTGAGCGCCGTTCAGAGCGAATACGCTATCTGGTGGCGGGAACCGGAGACGAAGATTTTTCCCACGTTGGAAGAATTGGGCATCGGTTTTGTTCCGTATTGTCCGCTGGGACGCGCTTTTCTGGCAGGAGCCGTTTGGGAGGACAGCCGTTTTCAAAAGCGGACCGCCGCGCCACTTTGCCCCGGTTTACGCCGGAAGCCCTCAGATTCAACATGCCGCTGGCTGTTCTTGTCCGGGAATGGGCGGAAAGCAGGGGCATGACTCCGGCCCAGTTCGCCCTGTCCTGGATGCTTTCCCGGAAACCGTGGATTGCGCCTGTTCCCGGAACAACCAATCCAGCCCATCTGGATGATTTTCTGGGAGGGCTTCCGTTCGCCTGTCGAACCGGAACTCAAGAATTTGACCTTGCCTGTTCCAGGCTCCCCTGATGGGGCACCGGGCGGATCCATTTACGGAGAGCCAGATAGACAAGTAGTTTTGCCGATGCGTTTCCCTTCCGTTCAAATGCCATAGAGTTGTTTGCGGCGAGGGAAGATATTAAGCTGTTTTTAAGAAAGAGACATATGATACTGATTTTCGGAGCATTGCTGGCGGTTTACGTTTTCTGCCGCGCTATTTTTGCCTCTGAAGCTGAAATGGGGCTGGAAGCTGCTGCTTGCCGCCCTGCTGGCGGTGGCGGCATTCAAATTCCACTTGCTGCATTTGTTTGGAGGCCCCATGTTTTTTTCTCCCCGGTTTTGCCGGAAGACGTTCTGCTGGCGGCCGCGTGGCTGTTCTCCGTTCTTTTCCTGTTCTTTTTCCTGCTGCTGGCGGCGGATGTGGCGCGGGCGCTGTATCTGCTGGTTTTGTTCTGCCTGCGGAGGAACAGGACGGAGAGGTTCCGCGTCATTGGCAACCGGGTGAATGTTGTTTTGCTGGTTCTTTCCGCCGTGCTGGCAACTGTGGGCATGATCGGAGGCACCAGAGTGCCCAGGTGAAGGAGAAACGATTGCCGTGAACCGCCTCCCGGAGGCGGATGGATTGAAGGTCGCCGTGCTGGCGGATCTTCATGCGGACGGCATTACAAGGGAGGACCGCATTCGGAAGATTGTGGAGCGCACGGAACGCCCTGAATCCGGACATCGTCGTGATTGCCGGAGATTTCGTGGACGGGTCGGTATCCGAGCATGGCGGCGATTTGAGGCCTCTTGCGGATTTGAAGGCCAGATACGGGGTGTTCGGCGTGCCGGGCAATCATGAGTA
>VOFG01001344.1_pt1 | contig 110064 bp, 129 predicted proteins | sample 5384171 | NCBI WGS metagenome assembly VOFG01 (sample SAMN12384726, study PRJNA508395) | human gut metagenome | isolation source: healthy gut F | host: Homo sapiens
GTTTCATCAAATTTCTGATGCCTCTCTATTCTTCTATTTTTTCAGCAGTTCCTCAGCCTGTTCACAACTTACACTCCCAACTGAACCCTAAACGATTCTGACAAAGGTAAAGCATAAGCAAATAAAATAGGAACGTCCAAATATCCCAGATTATGTTTTTGAGTGACACTAGTGCCGCGAGATTCCGTCACATCATATTTCTTATAAGAATCCAAATCGAGCCGATGCGACTTTTTAGTGGTAAATTTATCGTACTCATAAGTGATACCTTTCATAGAAAGTCCAACAGCAGGCTGAATACTGAAGTTTCCAATCACAGGAACATCTATAAAATAATGGATACTGTAACCCATATAGCTTTTATTATTATAATCTTGATCTGCCATAAGATCATTATACTTCCCTGTAGCACTGGTCATATTTAACCCCACACGAATACCGGAAGTAGTTTGTGCTTGTGCCGTGAATGCACATACGGACATAGCCATGATAAAAAACAGTTTCTTCATAATGCAGTATTTTTATTAAAATTTGTAATCTTGTTTCACTCCTTTCATAGTGAACAATAAAGAAGGACGGACAGACCGAGTTTCATCAATAACATACCCAGCTCCTATTCCTGCATAGAAACCTGGATGCATTTTAGATTCCTCTACGTTAGACATCTTTGCTCATATTGAGTTCAGCCTTCGCAGTCCACATTAAACCCTGTGCATACGATATTAACGAAATCAGCATTAAAAGTGCTGCAATAATTGTCTTTTCCATACTTCGTAACAATTGACTCTATAAGTTTACATTTGCAAATGTATTGCAACTTTTATATTCAAAAAACCATCATTTGTCAAGATTTACACTAAACACACTAAAGCAGATACCAAGCAGCTAAAATTAACGACTATATATACAATAAATAAATTATGCCAATAAGACAAGCTTGAAAATTTGTAAATTAAGCTTCACATTCCAGCTCTATATGATATGTTCAGCTTCCAGCACTTCAAATTTAGACTTTTCAGTGACTCCCTCTTTCAAGCCAATATAAGCTTTCAGGGGAGAAACACTGATTAAAGGAGTATTCACTTTGAACTGGTCAAAATTCTTTTGCAGACTCGCTATATTTTCATCAATAGCACGTTGGCATGCCTTTCGCACCATTTGCTGGGGCTCATCAAGTTAATCCCCAAAAAGGAAGTGTTACTTCCATCACTATGCTGGCTGCCCACATACTTCAACTTGAACATCTTACGGTTATTATTGAAAGCATTCACCTTCTCCTTATTATCCTTATCAGTATAATATTGAGTATAGAATTTTTGTTGCGGTCTCTTCATCCCAAACCAGTTGATAGAGATAAGTATCAATATTTACTTTAAACCCCTTATAGGATGCAACCATATCTCCCGTAGAATTACCTAAATCCATATAGGATGTCTCACCGGTGTAAATAGCCGCGCCGCACCCAGTCCTTTGACAATTCCTCCCCCACACACTTGAACCTTTTGAACGGTCAATATGGCGAATGTCATTCACAATAAGAAAAGTATTTCCAATCGTCCTCACCGGCATCTTCCAGCAGAGTACCATTGTTTCTGATAAATTCATCTATCTCCTCATGGTTTTATCCAATTTCTTTTCAGAAGTATAGATTACTTTTACACTTAAATCATGGTTATTGTATTTATCAGGGACAGGAATTTTGAGAAAAACATCCGTTATTTCATCACCAAATTCTCTTCCTTCGTGATTGATCATCATGCTATAAAGAGAACTGCGGCGATATTTTATTTCGCCGTCTCCCTGGGCTTGAATTTGAGCGGCGAATACCACCGCCAACAGCTGTATTATAATGAATCTTTTCATTTTTCAAACATTCAATAATTAATAATCCCAATGTTTATCCGGAATGACAGAGGTTATCTTAAACATATTTGTATCCGGGTCAAAACGTGCAATCACTCGAAGAGCCTCTATTTCGGTCAAGTTCTTCTTGTCTTCCGCTAACATATATTGTTTGGCCAAGACCATATCCTCTTCTTTCTCGAACAAGCAAGGCACCAGTACCTTGCCATCCGGATCAATAATCCCCACTTTCCATCAGACATCACATAAGCCATCTCATTATCAAAGTTGGACGCATTGGCAAATCCCTGCTTCAGACGAACAGACTTTTGCACCCCATCATAAAAGATAATACAGGTTATCCTTTTTCACCCATATCAATTTCGGATCGACTATAGGAGCTACACCTTGCCACTCTAAAGGAACGACAACCCGGTTCTGCAAATCAATAGCCCCCCATAATTTGTTCAGGCATACGGATGCATACCCCTGATGAAAATTGCCTATACGGTCATACTTATCGGATACGATTTGTCCTTTCATATCCACATAAAACCAAGAAGCATTTTTTTGTACTCCCAAACGTCCATTGTTCACGCTGGTAAGCGAATTGGTATATTCAATAGGAATAACAACTGCCCCTGTAGAATCAATAGCGCCAAAGCCGATCCCTTTTGTACCACCCGGTATCCTTCATTACTTAGGAAAGCCTTTGACAGGCCACCAATCACCTTATTCCCCTTTTTATCTATGAAAAACAATTCATCATCCAATGAAACCGGAGCTAAATTATGGCTGAAAGCTCCAAACTTTCCCTTTTCTGAAGAAGATATTCTGACCATCACTTCAGCATCCAAATCATAATAAGCTTTAGCTATTTGCTTCTTTTCCACTTTAGCAAGCCTAAGCATATTGTCTGAAGGAGGAAGAATAGCCTGATTGGCAGTTAAAAGGAATAATAGTATTTCCATGGATATCTACCAACCCTTGGGATTTCTTATTAATGAAATAAAAATAATCGACCCTCGATGAAGACAACTGGGACTCAGCGGCATGAGGTTTGGGAAGCAGCAAGCTCTGTATTTCCTGCTTGGTAGCCGGAAATGCAGACTGGTCTGCCTTGGTATAAAAGGCAGCCTCATCAAGCAAAGCTCCGGTTTTCTTATCTCGCAAAACAGGAAGTTGCCCACATCTTCATACTTGGCAGGAATTATTTCCCGCCCATTTTCATTGATTAACCCGAATTTACCTTTAGACACCATGTTGTTCTTTTTATCGTATTTGCCACCGATATTAACCCAACAGATTCCTTGGTTATTGAAACTGCCAATAAAATTATAAGTAGGCTTCACTATGATATTGCCAGCTGAATCAATGAACCCGAACTTCTTGCCTTTCAAGACATATATCAGTTTCTTATTCAAATCTCCCATTGCTTCATAATCGGTTTTCAGGATTTCCTTACCTGTCTTATCAATCAACCCCCATTTTTCACCTGTATTGCTACTAGCTTTATTGCCTATGAGCACCGATATATGTATATTTCCGTTTTGTAATGATTTCACCATCTTCATTAATCAGACTGTATTTTCCATCTTTTCCTATTTTAGCGATACCGTCTTTAAAGGGAGTAGCTTTCATCATATCTATATTTTATCACTACTGTCCTGTCTTCCGTCATAAAGCCATAACGCCCCTTTTCATTCTGCACGGCCTTCAACCTCTGAGCTTGCACAGAGCCACTGACCAGCACCAGCAGACATAGAATTAGGATAACTTTTTTATTTCTCATATTCTCTTTATTTAAAATCATTTGAACTTGAATTAATGGAGCCAAGTAATATTAGTAGTAACCGGTTGCTGCCCATTACCAAATGCTACACCTATAGCTCTGGCAGCTTCTATCCTCTGCTTTTTCAGCCCTGCTTCATCCTTATATTTCTCACGATTCTCAAAATCCCAATCACTGGTCACCTTTTGCTTTATTTCATTATACAAAACTTTAGCTTCACCTTCACAACTGCTTCGGTTCAATGAAAACCAACCAGTCAAAAGCCTTTGAAGCACCTTCCGCATCGGGCGACTTCGCCCATTCGGATCTGGCGTATTGCATAATCAATTGACAATTATAATTCACATATTGAGTATAATAAGTGTCTATCAGTTTACTAGCTTCCTCATAGCCGACACAACATTCAGGAATAGAGGTAACATAATACAATGCAAAGCATCATACTCATGCATAGAAGCACTTTTTGCGCTTTTACCAATATTTGCCTGTAATTACTATTATACCAAGAGATAATTTTTCTTTCCCTTCGCGTATAAATTCTTGTATTTTCACGTTATTGCCATTTATTGCACGGAAAGCATTGATATATGCCCGGTTAATATTAGTACCTACTCCTTTTGCATCCACAGTGAGAGTAGAAAATACTTTCTGCCCTACTGCATCGCCTATATACAAAGTCAATTGAACAGTAAGCGCTGTACTGACAGGAGGACCGGACAATGTTTCCTTATAAAGTATTGGTCCTAGCTGTGATAAAGAATGGTGTAAAATTGAATTGGCAACACTCCCCTGACCGGCCACTGCCGCAGCTAAACGATTTCCTAAAATCTCTTGTACCTGGGATGGAAGTTCCTCTTTCTGGGCAGCTTTAGCTATGGTAAGGCTTATCTCACAATCCTGTGCTTTGCCACAGACATGGCACAACATGCGCACCAAGCGGCAAATATCATATTCCTTATTTTCATATCTTTTCTATTTTTCTCCGATAACCAATTCAGCTTTACCTAACCCTTTCGTCATTACTTTGCAGGTAAGATTGGCTTTCTGATTGAGATATTTGCGCAAATCATTTGCAAAGCTTCTTGTATCTCTAGCCATTCCATTTTCACGATAAAGCGGAATGCGTACCTGCTCAAAAAAGCATCATATTCTCAGTTGCATCAGTTAAACTAAAACGATGAGCCACCGTATTCTGCGCCACCCAATCTTCTATGATTTCCTGTAGTTCAGCCCCCAAATTCACTTTCCAAATTAACGCCGCTCCCATTATCAAACACACGGACTTCCAATGCCACTTCACGGCCATTAGCCATCAAATCATCAAAATGTTTCTGTAATTGACTTACGAAAGCATCCATCTTGTCTACTACCGCTTCTTCCAACAATACTGCCACTTCAGCAGCCATAGAAGGTTCTCCCGTACCTTGCGTCGCTGCGACCTGCTTATTAGTGTAGGCATCCAAGCCTCGCAAAGTATAAGTAACAGAACGTTTGGGACCCATTGTATTAATATTCCAAACTACTTCAATCAGAATATCAGCTTTAGCTCTATTCATTAACCGATCCAAAGGAGACTCTGCCAGTGAAGCTCCCGAAGTAGAACTGGTAGTCATCTCATGTTCCGCCGAACTCTGCTCTATGGAACGAATAGAAGATGCCATATCCTTCAACGGAAAATCTTTTTCAGCCATCAATTCACCTATTTTCGTTATGACATTCACCAAGTTCAAATCATTATCCAATGCCTTTTTATAATCCGGAATTTCAGTAATAGTGCCTTGATTGTTATATTTTTGTGTATAACCATTATGGGTACACCACACATTAGCGGGAACAACCATAATGGTGGGTTTTTAGCCTGCCCATACACTCCGGTGTGTATAAGTGCTACAAGAAATAAAATAGCATATAATTTTTTCATGTTTTTCTGTCTTTATGGTTTTAAAATTTTATCTTCTATCAGTTTCTGCTGTAATTGAGAACGAAGCACACGCACCGTAGTGGAATAAGAAATTTGGGTTTTATTAGAAGCCTTCGTGTTAGAATTTGTTTTCTTATCTTCCATACTTACATACTTCAGATATTCCCCTCCGTCTCTAAAAAGTCGTTAAAATAAGATGCATACCGTTCCTGTGCATTCACTTCTGTTATCAAAGGGCGCACACTACATTCACGACTACCGGCAACAACACCTTTGAACAAGACATCTCTTACTGCATTTTTTCTTTGCCTGCTCTATAGCATCTGTACGATTTTTCCCTCTGCCCCAGGCGCGAAGTGTTTCCGACCCATCCAGTTCTACTCCCAAACATTCACTCTCAAAGGAATGATAGGAAGAAACACTTTTTTGCTGCTGCATCCGGCAAGGATAAGTAAAAGCAGACATCCCAATTTCCACGTATAAAACAGATGTTTCATAATTTTTTCTTCTTTAAAATTCATAGTCTAATTTCAATGATACAAGTTACCATTATTCAGATTAATCACATCACGAGCCTGCCGGGCAAAAAGCAGACAATAATCCGTCAGCCAGTATCAGAAAAGTAACAATCAACCTCTTATACATAAGCTAAAATCCATTATTTAGTCCTTTAATAACTCCGGCTGATACCAGCCCTTGATAGAGGGCGTCTTTCGCAACGGAAACCACTGCTGAAATTCGATACTGCTTTCCCATCTTCACCACTGAAAGATTCTCTCCTACCATATTGGCAAAATTCATGTAAGAACCAAAGACATCAAAATAATCCTGATGTTGCTGTTCTACCACCATACTTCCTGCCAAAGGTTTCTGCCGGGTGCGTGAAGTCTGGCTGGAAAATCCTTTAAAAAGCACCCCATGAACTGCACACTTCTTGATCACATCGGCATCCAATTTACTTTTCTTCTGGATTACTGTCACTTTTACCAAATAAGTACCTTGTGCACCTACTCCTTCTCCCTCTATCTCATATTTTAAAGGGTCATCACCTGCGTGCACTCCAATACAGATGAATACAAAAAGAACCGTCATAATGATTCTACCGACAAATTTCACATTCATTACTCTCATAATTCTATTCTTTAATTATATATTATTGTTCACACCCTTCTTTACCGGCAAACTGCAAATATTCATCCTTCACTTTCCGATAATACTCTCCCATCAATTCGCCCGTATTCTTCTGAATCTTTTCTTCAAGATCTTCTAACACATATTTCAAAAACCACAATGATTACTACCTCCTGCTATAGCAGTAGCTGTAGACCCACCAAGGGCATCTACCTCATCCATAGAAACTCCCAGATTAATTCCGGATGAAGGCTTATTTTGATTTCTGCTTTCATCTTTAAAAAGAATTAGAGTTTGTAGATTCCAAATCATTATGCACACTTGCAATGTAACCAATCGTATTCAACGTTCTTTTCTTCTTGTCCTTTTTGGCTTGCTTCAGCGCTAACGCTACTTCTCCATTATCCGATCCAATTCTGCCGCTATCTTCAGATGCTCCATTCCTTTAGAATAAATGCCATCAGTCACTTGCCCTTTTCCCATATAATAGTGGGCCATGGCATAGTCCGGAATCAAATCTGTCAATAAATTAAACATACCCCAAGCACCTGCCACTCCCTTTTTTCTTCTTTCAAAAGGATTCTGTCACATCCTCTGCAAAGCCATCAGAGAGTTGTCCCTTCGTATCTATCCAACCGAGTACGGAATTCAGCCAAACAGGTGCTTGCCATCCACAAAACTACCTATATAATCAATCCTTCCCGGTAGTAATAAAGCACCTTGACTATTATATAGCCCCATTGCAAGACTTTTGGCAATCCAGACCTTTGCCGATACATCATAATATACCCATTGATAAACACAAGGCAATATAGTACGCCCATATATATCCAAAGCCCCCCATTTATCCTGCTTGCAAGCAAGAACAAATCCATCTTCTGCTATTATAAGCTCCTCATATTCTGTAGGAATTACAGTTTGTCCTCCCACTACAAGGCCCATTTTACCATTATCTTCCCTTATTCTGAGAGAATCGGTTATAACTTCTGCTCCAGGATTATTAATTTTTTCATTGACCTCTCTGCTACATTCAGCGATTTTATCAAGCAAATCATCAAAATCACCGTTCCCTTTCGCATTTTTCACTTCTTCTTGTTTCTGGCGATATACCTTATTGGATATAGGAACGCTTATCATTGCTTCTTCTAGAATATATTTACATGGAACAACGATTTCTCCCCTTAAATTAATAGCCCTGAACTTACCCTCTTGCTTGATTGTAGCCAACATGTTATCTCTAAAATTATCAGCGTAATCAAATTGAGGTTCAATGACAAATTCTCCCTTTTTTATTTATAAAGCCAAACTTGCCATTCTTCTTTACCGCAGACAGTCCTAAATTAAATCCATGAATATCATCTGCATTTTCAAACTGCGGTTTAATTATAAAACGGTTGTGTATGTCTATAAAACCTACTTTTCCTCCTAAAACTACTCCTGCCAACTTTTCTGTAAATCTCTTGGTCACCCCTTCATATTGTGGAGAAATCAACCAATTTATCTCATAATCCTGATTTACTAAAGCCGCATCCCATCCACCAAACATAGAATTACCCCTATATTTTGAATTTTCCCACCATCCTTTATTTTCGGTCTGCTCATATCCCCATTTCTTTGTTACAGCATTTTGGCGCGCCTTCTGTGCATAAAAACTAAAAGGTATAGCACAGCATAATAAAAACAATATTACTTTTTTTACTTCATTCATATACATGTCTTTTTTTTTAACCTTATGCGGCTTCAAAGAAAAACAATTAACGTCATTTTACAAATTCACAAAACCAAGAGAAAGTATCAAACAGCCTAACAAGCATACTATTCTATCTAAATTAACGACTATATAGCCTCATTTCCATATACCGCAAAGGGAAAATTAAGCACTAAAAAACAAAAAAAGCAGCAATCTCACGACTCCTGCTTTTCCACTGTGACTTAAAATCACTTTCTATAAACTTGTATTTTCAACGTCATCAATAGATTCACTACAACAAATAAAACCTATCCTGCAATTCTTTTCTGAACTTCTTGAAACCTGAAGTTCCGTAATATTCTCAAACGGGGAAACATGACGCGCGGTTCTCCTTAATCATCATCAGATAATTGATATTAATGATATACGACTGATGGATCTGGACGAAGCAGGAGTCATATCCCTTGATATGATCGGCGTAGTATTTTTCTTCAGCAGCAAAGGCAGCTGGTTGTTCAGCACCACTTCCCACAGTTTCCGGTCGGAGTTATAACGGAAAAAACCGATGTCAATGGAGCGCAGAATGCGCAAGTCATTGATGGGTGTGGATATCATAAAAGTATGCTCGCCGGCCGAATACACACGCGGAGGGATAACCAAAGATGCGGCTGCCGACTCTTCCGCCTTTTTCATGAAGCGGTCAATGATCCCTTCCAGCTCCTTCTTGTCTATAGGCTTCAGCAAGTAGTCGAAAGCTGCCCCACGGATAGCATAAATCATGTACTTATCATAAGCTGTATAGAACACAATCTGCATATTCCAAGTGATTGCCCCCCTTAGCTGTTCCAGCAGTTCCATGCCCTTCATGTCCGGCAATTCCACGTCCAGAAACAGCAAGTCCGGATGAACCTTTTCCAGCAGTTTCCGGCCATTCACACCGTTACGTGCCATCCCGTCTATAGACAGCCTGTTATATTTCTTCAGCTCCAGACAAAGATTGTCCGCAGAGAACTCATCATCATCAATTATTACGACCCTGTATAGTTTATCCATAGTAAACAATCCTGCTTTAGTTATTAACGGAACAAAAGTATTAAAACATGTTTTAACGCACAAACCCGACACTCCGGTTATGGAACTATAGCGACCGTTTCGGACACTATCCTAGCAAAAATAATAACTAAACCATCTTTTTCAAATTATAATCATAGCCTTGAGGCAGGAAGACAGCAAACTCGCAACCGGTTTCTCCGTCTTCCAGCTGCACATTGGTTATGGATATGTCGATATGCTTTTTATTGTTGGCGTTCAACAACTGTATGGTTTGAAGAATCACTTTTATACCGGTGCCTGTACCATGGTTGGCACTGTTTATCCGGTAACCTCCCCCATTGTCACGCACCTTGACGCAGATTCCCTCCCCGGTCTTCTTGATATCAATCCACAGTCTTTTCATCCCCTCTTTGTCCTTCAGGGCATGCTTGATAGCATTTTCTATCGGAATCTGTATCATCATGGAAGGAAGTATTTCTTGGTCAAGATGGATGGCAAAGCATCTATGGATGTGGACAGTATAAAGCTATCTCCCAATGCTTCACGTTCCAGGTTGATAAACGTATTGACAAAGTCCAGTTCCTCGGCCATGGTAACGCACAGCTGTTCGGTCAGTTCCAGGTTGCGCCGCATCAGCTTTACCAACCCACGCATATTTCCGGCCTGCTCATCGGTGTAGTTTCCCATCTCACGGTTCAGAATGTTAAAAATGAAATGGGGAAACCCGGTTACGGATATTCTCCATACGCAAAGTGGCAATCATATTCTGACTTTTCATTTGCAGCAGGAAACGCTGTCTCTTGTTGTACATGTAAACAAAAACAACGAGCCCCAAACTACAGATGCAGGCAAACATCCACAGGTAAAGCGTCTGATCCAGCGCCAGTACTTCATTCTCTTTTGCTGGATAAAAATTTTCTGCTTCATCCGTGGTGTCCTGACTGTATTTCAGATCAATTTCAGCTGTACGCATTTTAATACGCTCATTACGTGTAGAATCATCAATACGCTGATTTTCCATTTGATAATAATAGGCTTGTTTGAAATCCCCACCTCTTCAAAATAATGTTGCAGGTAACGGTTACGGATATGCTGCATATTCGGTTCCACATAATCAGGCTGTATAGCCTCAGACATACGTTTACGTGCTAAAGACAAATTATTCTGCTTCAAGGCAAGTTCAATCAATTGGGTATCCAAATAATAGAGAGCCGTCTGATTTTCGATAGAACGAAAAAAATCACTGCAAAGGTTTAAATAGTATGCGGCAGAATCAACCTGATTCATCAATAGAAAAGTTTCTCCCAAATTCATTTCAGTCAGATGTTCCTCAAAAATCATATCCGGATAAGAACGAGCTAACAATAATGATTTTCTGAAAAATTCCAAAGCATTAGGATAATCAGCACGAAAATAATAAGAATTACCACGATTATTCAAATAAATATGTTTCTCAAATGGAAGCATCTTATCATATTGCCGGGCAGCCAGTTCATAGTAATGATCACAAGAAGTAAAATCACGAAGTTCCATATAAACCTGTGCCAATCCGTAATAAACAGGAAAACGTTTTTCTTCAGGAATCTTCAATGAATCACAGTAAGACAAAGCTTTACGATACCACATCGCGCCTTTATCATAATGACCGGTACGGACAAAAGCATCAGCCAAATTAATAGAAATATCATGAAGCATATCTCTGTTACTACCCTTCAAACGATAATCAAATGCTTTTTGAAAACATACCACTGAAGAATCTGTCAACCCTTGACGAACACATACATTACCCCGCATATTGTAAATCTCAGCATACAAATCATTAATTAACGATGACGGTTCAGCTCCATCGCAAAATACTTCCGCTCTATCCATGCTAAGTTTAGCCGAATCCATCTCGGATTTAAACATATATGCTTTTGCCAAAAGAACAAGATAATGGTAATACGCCACACTATCTGTGGCAACCGACATTTGCCTGGCAGTCCGGGTACATACATAACTAGGATTTTTTGACAATGAATCAATTATAAAATCATAATACTGCATATAGATATCCATTTGGGTCTTTTTATAAGTTCCGGAACTTGTACAAGATACTCCCCATATACAAAATAATACACTATACCATAAAAATTTAAATATCAAATGTATGTTCTCCATCTTATCCTCCTTCATAGCTTATTGACAAACATAAGCAAAAATAAACACAACCATATACTTTTATTAAAATTTATTTGACCCAAACAGCCTTTTAGATAAAATTTACACAAAGATGAAGATTCACTTTGTCATGTCATGAAACATCCCTACCTTTGAAAAAAGAATTTATAAACGAAGAAACATGGAAACACTATCTAATTCTATCCTGACTGTACAAATAGCCGAGCATGGCGCCGAGCTTCAAAGTATCAAAAAGGATGGCAAAGAATATCTTTGGCAGGGCAACGCTAAATTTTGGGGACGGCGTTCACCTGTCCTTTTCCCTATAGTAGGACGTGTGTGGAACAATAAATACCGTCATGCCGGAAACACTTATGAAATAGGACAACACGGTTTTGCACGTGATATGGACTTCAAACTAACCTATAAAGAAGACAAAGGAGCTGTATATTGGTTGGAAAGCACTCCTGATACATTGGGCAAGTTTCCTTTTCCCTTCCGCCTGCTGGTGGGATATTTATTGGAAGACAATAAAATCACCGTAAAATGGCGTGTAGAAAATCTGGGAGCTATGGATATGTATTTCCAGATTGGAGCACACCCAGCTTTCTATTTCCCCGAGTTCGATCTTTGCTACAAAGGATCGTGGCTTCTTTGTTTTTGACCGAAAGTCTGACTTAGAATATATCATGCCAACCGAAAAGGGGTGCGTATCACCAGAACGTCATGTACTAAAATTAAACAAAGAAGGGCTGATGCCAATTGATATTCATACTTTTGATTGTGACACTTATATTTTTGACAATAAACAACTGAAAAAATAACCTTACTGGATAAAAAGAAAAAGCCCCATATCAGTTTGGAATTTAATTCTCCATTGGTAGCTTTGTGGTCTCCTACCAAGACACATCCCGATTGCCCATTTGTTTGCATTGAACCATGGTATGGACGTTGCGATTCTGTAGGGTATTCGGGCGAATTAAAGGACCGTGAATGGATACAGAAATTGGAACCAAAAGAAACGTTTGATGTAGAATATAAAATCATTATAGAGTAATCAAGAATAACGGGGTATGCACGATGAGTCACACCCCGTCTTTTTTGCTTACCGACTTCCCAAATACAAAAATATCATACCAATAAGTACCAGTGCCAAATCCACAGCCTTGCTTTTAAGATTCTTCTCACGGAATACCATTGCACCAAATAGAAAAGAAACAAGCACACTGCCACGCCTTACCATAGATACTATGGAAATCATTGCACCATCCAAGCTTAAGGCATAGAAATAAACAAAATCAGCTGCCGACAGAAAAATAGATATCAGAATAATACACCAATGCCAATGAAACGGAGTGGTAGATTGGCGCTTCGGCCACCATAACAACATCAAAACACCTCCCATCATAAACAATTGATAGATATTATACCATGACTGTACAATCATTCTATCCAGTCCGATACCTCCTTGATCGACAGGCGCCATGAGATACTTGTCATAAAGCCCGCTGACCGCTCCCAACACAGCTGCCATTACCACATAATAAATCCATTTATTATGTTTGAAATCTATTCCCTCTTTCTTTCCACTGCGGCTCAGCATAAAAAAAGAGAAGACAGCCATCAGCACACCAATCCATTGGTAAAAATTCAATCGCTCACCAAAGACCACTAAAGCTCCCACCAACACCATCACCGGACGAGTAGCGTTTATAGGTCCCACAATTGTGATAGGCAGATTCTTCATCCCAAAATATCCCAATATCCACGACGAAAGGACAATAACAGATTTCAACACCACATAGCGATGCACCTCCCACCCTGCAACAGGCACATAAAAAATAGAATCCTCCAATATTCCCGGCCTCCACACTGACAATACAATAAAAGGAAGAAATATCAAACTAGAGAACAACGTATTCAGAAATAATACCGGAATAACCGCATTGTCCTTCAACGACTGTTTCTTAAATACATCATAGAATCCCAGCAATGCAGCCGAGAGAAATGCCAAAAGTAACCACATCATATCTTTTACCTTATTTAAAACAGAAGGCAAAGTTACAACAAAAAATAAACAAAGAAGTGTAGATTTTGATATAAATGGCACGGAAATAAAAGAAAAGGGGGATAGAGAAATACATCTCCACCACCCCTTCTTTTATTTATGAATATTCTCTCAGACTTTCGCCCGATGCTTATACTCGATTAAATTCCCAGTGATTTTCTTACGGCTTCCACCTTTTCCTCAGCAGCTGCATTAGCAGCATCGAAACATTTGTGGCAACCCATTTCACCTTTTACTTCCACATAAAATTTGATTTTAGGTTCTGTTCCTGACGGGCGAACTGAAATCTTAGTTCCATCTTCCGTAAAATATTGCAATACGTTACTAGCCTCCGGCATATCTATTTCTGTTATATTCCCGTTACCATCTGTCACCTTCAAAGTTTTAAAGTCCTTGACAAGAACAACCTTAGAACCGCCTATTTCTCTCGGAGGATTAGAACGGAAGTTTTCCATCATTGCCTTAATCTCTTCTGCCCCGCTCTTTCCTGGTTTCACAACATTCACAGTAGTTTCTTTTGAGAAACCATACTCCACATAAATATCAAGCAAAACTTCGAACAAGGTCTTGCCCTGGTCTTTTGCCCAAGCACAAATCTCCGCCAACAATGTACAAGCAGAAACAGCATCTTTATCACGGACAAAGTCTTCGGCCAGGAATCCGTAGCTTTCTTCACCACCTCCGATGTATTGCTGTTTGCCTTCACGCAAACGGATTTCACGTGCAATCCACTTGAATCCGGTATAGCAATCCAACATTTCGATGTGATTCTTGTCTGCGACAGATTTAATCAGTTCCGTAGTAACGATAGTCTTCACAATGAAATCATCATCCTTCATCTTACCCATCGCAATACGGTTCTTTATTATATAATACAAGAACAGCAAACAGGTTTGGTTACCATTGATCAGCACCCATTCTCCTTTGTCATTTTTACAAGCCATACCTACGCGGTCAGCATCCGGATCGCTAGCCATTACAATGTCAGCGTCTATTTTCTTAGCCAAATCAATAGCCATAGACAAAGCCTCGGCATTTTCCGGATTCGGAGAGACAACAGTCGGAAAATCGCCACTCTTCACCATTTGTTCAGGCACGGTATGTACATTTTCAAATCCCCATTGCTTCAATGCACGCGGAATCAACATCATACCTGTACCATGAATCGGAGTATACACAATTTTCAAATCCTTCTGACGCTTGATCACTTCAGGATCAATAGAAATTGTTTTCACTTTATTCAAATAGACGCTGTCTACCTCTTCGCCCACAATCTGAATCAGATCCTTGTTACCTTCAAACTTGATGTCGGTAGCCGATGAAATCTTGTTCACCTCATCAATGATACCCTTATCGTGCGGAGCCAATACTTGTGCACCATCATCCCAATAAGCCTTGTAACCATTGTATTCTCTCGGATTATGAGAGGCAGTAATATTGATACCGCTCTGGCAACCGAAATGACGGATAGCAAATGACATTTCAGGAGTAGGACGCATATCTTCAAACAAATATACTTTAATACCGTTCGCAGAAAAGATATTGGCAGAAATTTCCGCAAACAAACGGCTGTTGTTACGGCAATCATGACCTACCACAACAGATATCTGATCGAGATCTTTAAAATTTTTATTTAGATAATTGGACAAACCTTGAGTAGCAGCACCTACCGTATAAATATTCATACGGTTACTGCCCACGCCCATAATACCACGCAAACCACCTGTCCCAAACTCCAAATCTTTATAAAATGCTTCAATCAAATCAGTCTTATCGGGATTCGCCAACATTTTCTTAATTTCAGCCTGTGTTTCGGCATCATAAGCAGGTGTTAACCATTTCTCTGCTTTCTCTGTCACTTGCTTTATCAATTCTTCATTTTCCATAATTTTTTGTTATTTATAAGGTTTATAATTACATCCGATTTTTACGTCTTGACAAATGTAAAAGAATTAAATTAAAAATCCTAGAAATTTGAAAGAAGAAAATTAGAGATATAAAGGATTATCCCCCCTAAAATAATCTGTCATAAAAAAGCAGAAGACCATACAAGGTAAAAAAACACTACTATATAACAGTCGGGAAAGCTCCCAGGCATCCTGAATACAATCTAAAAAACTATCTTATTATGCACAGGAGCAGGATCATAACCTGCCCCTCCACTAATTAATCAGACTTTCAGAACATACAAAAATATATCCTATTTCATCTTATAGCGTTCACCGGTGGCCTTTACCAGTTCTTCCAAAAATTCTTTGGGATACCCCGGACGTACCAAAGGAGCGCAATGACCGGTTTCAGGACGAAGTATGGTTCCATCTTTTGCCATCTTTTTCACAGCACCGTCATTATACTTCACAATCAAAAATTCGCCCAATTTCTTCCAGCTGTCTATTGCCGATTCGGCTGTCATGCAACTATAGTTAGTCAAGAACTCTTTTGCCTTTACAGGATCTTTCTCATATAAGCTCATGGCAGAAGATTCAATGCCAGCCTGTGCATTCGCATAAGTATCTTCCAAATTATTTTGAACGGCACGCATATCATCAATCATCAGGCTATAACGTGGACGAATCATATCGGCCACCCAATTATAAATCCAAAATGCAGAGTCCCATGAAAAAGTTACACAGTCGGCTTCTTTACCGCTATAACAGTCAGGAATACGATCCGAACAACAATATACAGGAGCAAACACTGTCATATTAGCATCATCTGTTCCAAACCATAATACTCCCCTATTGCATCGGGCAGGTTAGCACGCATCTGTGCCACAAAAGTGAAAGCCGTTTGCTGAGTCGAAATGGGACGTTCATTGAAATATTCCTGATCTCCTACTTTAAAACTCAAGGGAGACAGACGATAAGGAGTTTTAAACGGACCGGCACCGGGATCATTAGTTATATCCAGTGGAGTACCCTCATAGTGATCGCGCATAGCCGCTTGTACATCACGTACTGAAAGTTTACGGGAAGGCTTGATATAAAGAGGCATCGGTTCTTTGCTGTCCCCCTGAATATAAGGAAGATAGGTATCTCCCACCGACTTGTTGAACATATTATAGAAACTCCATACACGCGCTTCACAGAACCGTACACCACCAAAATCTAAAGGATTATATGCCGCCGAGAAACTGAAATCTTTATTCATACCGTCAAAATAACCTTTTTCACGAGCGAAAGAAATCACATCCGGAGAGTAAAGACAATTATCCTTGTCATTCATATTGAACTGATGAATCCGGCTCTGATTAGCATGTGCGGCAATACAATCATCCGGTATACGGACTGCTACCCATACAGCACCTTTCACACCGGGACCCTTACCGATCATCTCCAAAATCCAGACGTCATTGGGATCAGCGATACTGAATGATTCGCCACTGCTATAATAACCATATTCTTTTACTAAATCCGTCATTACCTGTATGGCTTCTTTAGCTGTACGAGAACGCTGGAGAGCTACATAAATCAAACTTCCATAATCCATAATACCGGTAGAATCAACCAATTCCTCCCGTCCACCAAAAGTAGTTTCACCTATGGTTACCTGAAATTCATTCATATTACCTACCACATTATAGGTTTGACGCGCTTCTTTTATTTGCCCTAAATATTTGCCCGAATCCCAATCATAGATATCACGCATGGCTCCTTTTTCATGCATACCGGCAGGATAGTGATACAACTCGCCAAACATTCCGTATGAATCAGCGGAATAAGAAACGATAACAGAACCATCAACCGAGGCTCCCTTACCTACAATCAAGTTAGTGCATGCCAAACTCTCTGTTATTGCCGCCAATAGAAAGGCAGCACCTAAAATCAGTTTATTCTTCATTAATATATAACTTTTTAATTGTGTATAATACTTATTTTACCATCAAAATTCATATTCCTCTTTTGTTTCGTTTCCACAATAATCTGTCACCACCAATTCCAATTTATGGGCGACTCCTTTTTTTAACCGTTCAGGATGCTTCATCCACAATTTCGCATTTTTGGAACTGAAACCGAATAAGGCAAATTCGCCGTCTATCTTCACCTTATAATCCTTAATACCCGTTTCCGCATCTCCTATTTTGAACTGAACCTTACCTGTCTTCCATTGTGCCTTATTTAATGGGGTCACTCGTGGAGACAAAGTATCTATAGCTACGGTATAGGTTCCCAGTTCACGAATGGAAGTCTTCATCCAACCATTTTCATAAATTCCTCCTGCTGAACCTTTCCTTTTTCCCCACTTACGGGCCACATAATATTTCGACGTATCCTCTACAGGAAGATGGCGTACCCCGATCATCAGCGTGCACCCAGCCTGCAAAGCTACTGGCTCATCGTGCAACTGGTACTCGTAAGATATTGCGGCTGTATCTTTAACCACATGACAGTTCAGTGCCACATCCTCATACAACATTCCTCGGGGGATAACCAGTTCCATACCCGGTTCCTGAACCACATTACCTTTATTCCATACCAAATAATGTTTTACCTGCGGATGATATTCCTCTATCGGCTGCCTACGGCCACGCACAATGAAACGATAAGTCGACTTATTCCCGTATAAATCAGCTAATTCATAACGAAAATGATAATCACGTTCTTCATCAATCGTAACCACCCCTCCTTCATCATTGGCTTGTAACATGCGCAAACTATTTCCGGGAAGAATCTGTGAGCGCATCACCCAATTATGCCTCTTTACATTCTCCTCATAGTCTGTCCAGGCATTAATCATCCGGTTCTCTTCGGGCAAAACGCCATCCACCGTACTGCGAAAAACCTCTGTCGTATCCACATAGAGTACCACGGAACGCACACCATAATTATTATGTGTGCCATCCATATAGTCGTATGCCTTAATGCCAGCGGCTATTTTCCCCAAGCAGAAACCGGTTGTCCCAAAGAAGCAACAGATATGGATTTTTTTTTTCTTTGTGAGCCTTCCACAACTCCAGCGCCCCGCCGCGGATAAAGCATAATCATTGACGCACGTGGCGGAGTAGTGTCTTTAATTTTATCGGTATAGAACTGTAAGGGATCTATCAATTCACCAGTATCCGTACGGCGTATCTCCATATGCAGATGCGGTCCGAAAGAATACCCTTCATTACCGCTTAAAGCAATGATTTCTCCAGCTTTGAAACTGACCTGATGAGGCTCGAATTTCAAATCCACAGCAAAAGTTTCATGCCGATATTGATATTCCTCCACCACTTTTGCCACTGCAGAAGCAAATTTCAACACATGTCCATATACTGAAGTATATCCATTGGGATGCGTAATAAAAATAGCCTGCCCATATCCTCCGGGAGTAACCAGTACACGGCTCACATATCCGTCGGCAATGCAATGAATAGGTTTTCCCACCTCTCCCTGGGTTTTAAAATCCACTCCTCCATGAAAGTGGTTAGAACGCAGTTCACCGAAATTACCGCTCAGAATAAGCGGAAAATCAAAAGGAGGACGGAATACAGGAGCAGCCGGTTCTTCCTGTGCCCGTACAGCAAGAACACTGCCCAAAGTCTGCTATGATTATATAATTTCGTAAAGTCATTTTCTTTATTTTATGGAGAACTCATCACAAAAATTTTGAATCTCTCCGCAAACTTACAAATAAAAAACAGAATATCCCTTAAAACAATGTTGCTAAACATACATTTATTACGAAAAAACATATCCAGACAAAACCTACTTTTCTGACATTTTGTTATCTTTGAGGCAGTCAAACCCCTTAAATGTGACAATTATGATAGTAGGAATTCCTAAAGAAATCAAAAACAACGAGAATCGTGTATCATTAACCCCTGCAGGAGCACACGAGTTGGTACAGAGAGGTCACACGGTGTATATACAACACACCGCAGGTATAAACAGCGGATTTTCCGATGAAGAGTATGAGAAAGTCGGAGCGCGTATCCTTCCTACTATAGAAGATGTGTACGCCATTGCCGAGATGATTATAAAAAGTCAAGGAACCCATCGAATGTGAATATAACCTGGTACGTAAGGGCCAACTGGTATTTACATACTTCCATTTTGCCTGTGACAAAGAATTAACGGAGGCAATGATGCGTAGTGGTTCAGTATGCCTAGCTTACGAAACTGTAACAGACAAACAAGGAGGACTGCCTCTGCTGATTCCCATGAGTGAAGTGGCGGGACGAATGTCCACTCAGGAAGGAGCACGTTTTTGGAGGAGCCTCAAGGAGGACGTGGCATCTTGCTAGGTGGAGTTCCCGGTGTCAAGCCAGCCAAAGTGCTGGTATTAGGCGGCGGCATTGTAGGAACCAATGCAGCTTTAATGGCTGCAGGATTAGGGGCTGATGTCACAATCTGTGATATTTCATTACCCCCGCCTGCGTCAGTTGAGTGAGTTCATGCCTAAAAATGTAAAAACATTATTCTCGTCCAGCCACAATATAGAAAAAGAACTGCCAACAACTGATTTGATAATCGGTGCAGTTCTTATCCCCGGTGCAAAGGCTCCCCACCTCATAACACGCCCTATGCTGAAACTGATGAAAAAGGGTACTGTACTGGTAGATGTGGCCATTGACCAAGGAGGATGTTTTGAAACCTCCCATCCCACAACTCATGCCGAACCTATTTACGAAGTAGACGGTATCATCCATTACTGTGTGGCAAATATTCCGGGAGCCGTGCCGTGTACTTCAACCTTGGCATTAACCAATGCTACACTGCCATACGCCATCAGATTGGCAGATCTTGGTTGGAAAAAAGCTTGCGAAAACGATCCTGGACTAAAAACGGCTTGAATATTGTAAACGGAAAGATTGTGTTTCCGGCCGTAGCAGAAGCCTTTGGCTGGAAAATTTAATAAAGTATGGATCCTAATGGAAAAAGGAAGGCCTATCATGAAAGGTCTTCCTTTTTTACGGAATAACATTTATAAGGATTATCATCTCATGATTTTTCAAGCACTTCCTCTACGGATTCTTCCCGCTGTTTCTTCCCAATCCGACTTACAATCCAAATGCTGACTTCGTAAAGCAAATACATAGGCACAGACACCATCATCAATGTAAAGACATCTGACGTAGGAGTGATAACAGCTCCAACTATCAGAATAATAACAATAGCATGACGACGATACCGCTTCATAAAATCAGCCGTAAGAAATCCCAGTTTGGCAAAAAGCCAACAAAGGACAGGAATCTCGAAAACAATCCCATCATCAGGCTCATCATCATCAATGTATCCATATACGAAGACAAAGTAATCGTGTTCTCCACTTCCATACTGACCTGATAGGTAGCAAGAAAACGGAAAGTAAGAGGGAAAATCAAAAAATAATTCAAAAGAACTCCCATCATAAAAAGAAAATAGCCCCACCCTACAATCCGGGTAGAATATTTCTTTTCATTCTCGTATAAAGCCGGCGAAACAAAACGGAACAACTGATAAATAACATAAGGAGACGCCAGCAAAAAACCCGTATAAAAAGACACGCTCATATGAGTAATGAATTGAGCCGCCAATTGGGTATTGATCATTTTCACATAAAACACTTCCGGACATAATGAAGGCATAGCCATGAAATCAGCTATCCGGCAAAAAAAACGATAAATAATGAAATCAGCATTCTTAGGCGCTAGAACAATAGCAAAAAGCTCATCCTTAAACAAGAATGCTACCAACATTAGAAATACCACAGCCACTGCAATACGGAACAAGACATGGCGCAGTTCTTCCAGATGATCCCAAAAAGTCAGTATCTTCTGCTGTTGTTCCATCATTTGTCACTCTTTCGTTTCCCCTTTCTTATCTTTTCCATCTATATCATCCTCCACCCCGTTCATCCCTTCCTTAAAACTCTTAACCCCTTTGCCCAACCCCTTCATCAGTTCGGGTATCTTCTTCCCACCAAAGAATAAAAGAACAATCAATGCAATGAATAATATTTCCTGCATTCCTAATCCTAAAAATAATAATGTGCCTGTCATTTTATCTATTAACTATTAAATGATTTATCAAAAACCAAAGTCATCCATTTACCGGGATCTCCATCCATGACAGCTACCAGAACATAGCCAGCGCCACCATTTTCAGGCTGTTTCACAATTTGCAGCATAACATCAAATGTTTACAACTTATCTTTTTGCAATAGCTTTCAACAAAGCATAGCCACCAAAAATCTGGAGCAACATGCCCGGAATTCCAATCCGGAAATCCTGTGCCGCCAAATAGAAATCACCGACAAGAGCCCATTCTATCAAGGTACCCACCACCTGATATGCCATAACAGTCCCCAGCAATGCAGGAATCGTAATCTTACGGAAACGATCTGCCATATATCCCGCCACCAACGCCAACAATACCGACTTTACCAATATAGCCGGAAGTATGGTCACAGAAGGCATTCCAAACAAGAAGCTATTGACAAGCGGAGAAAGAACAGCCGTCAACATCCCCACTTTGAATCCATATTTATAAGCACCTATTAATGTGAAGAAATAAATGGGTAACATAGCAGGTCCACCCAAATGCACCAAATGACAAAGTTGCGGCAATACCACATTACCTACAATAAACACGAATGCAAATAAATAAGTATTTGCGTTTGTGTAATTTAACGAATAGAGTTTTGTTGTTGATTCCATGAATACTAACCTTTCATTTAATTTCCCTTTTCTTGTTTATATTATCAAATATTCTTCTATCTTCGCAATAGATTGATAAAATTACAACTATGAAATATTATAAATTCATCTATTTTTTAGCCTTCGTCCTTGAATGTCAACATGGGCACAGGCACAAAGTACTCCTTGTACCGGAAATGCATATAGCACAAACGCAGACTTCTTCCGTGCCTCAGCATCAGCTCAAAGCGGTGATGCCACTGCCTCAAAAAGAAGGCGGTCATTGCAGCCCGTACTGCAATAACCAGCCAGATCAAAGCAAAGGCGGAAATGGCTGCCAAGTCTCAAAAAAAATTCGGTAATGCAGAGTGGGAACAGTTCTCAGATCTGGTCCATATGGCTACCCAGCAAGAGGCTGCTAACTTAAAAGTAATCTCAGAAAACAGCCGGCAGAGCGGTGGTAAATATAAAACAGACGTTGTGGTAGAATTGCCTAAAGCAGGAGTTCTGTCCACAATCATCAACCAAATAAAAGTGATGATAAATTAAAAGGACTTTTTGAAGAAAGCCAGTTTAAGCAAGCGTTTTAAAGCCACTTGAATCCATCAGAGGAGTCAATGCAGTTTAAAAGGAAAACCTATTACATCAACCTAATCTTGACAGATTTATGGAAAAGTTGTACGATTACCTTCCCCAGCAATTGGTTACTTTCATTCTGGTGACCTTGTTCTCTTTACTCATCGGTTTATCCCAACGGAGAATCAGCCTGAAACGAGAGGGGGAAACTACGCTTTTCGGCACAGACCGGACTTTTACTTTTATCGGCATTTTGGGATATCTCCTCTATATACTTGATCCTAAGGAAATGCATTTATTTATGGGAGGCGGAATAATTTTAGGTATGTTACTGGGCATCAATTATTATGTCAAGCAATCCCAGTTCCACGTGTTTGGAGTGACAACAATCATCATCGCCCTTATCACCTATTGTATGGCTCCTATCATAAGTACACAGCCTTCCTGGTTTTACGTGATGATGGTAGTCACCGTGCTTCTTTTCACAGAAATGAAACACACCTTCACAGAACTTGTACAACGGATGCAGAATGATGAAATGATCACACTGGCAAAATTTCTGGCTATCAGCGGTATCATTTTGCCCATGCTACCCAAGGAACCTCTCATACCGGGTATCAATCTCACCCATACACCATTTGGCTGGCTACTGTAGTCGTATCGGGTATCTCCTATTTGTCCTACCTGCTGAAGCAATATGTTTTCCGCGAATCAGGCACTTTGGTTTCGGGCATTATCGGTGGTCTGTATAGCAGCACCGCTACCATTTCCATCCTTGCCCGCAAATGCAAACGGGTACAAGCGCATGAAATACCGGAATATGTATCTGCCATGATGCTTGCTGTCAGCATGATGTTCTTACGTTTCATGATTTTGATCCTTATATTCAGCACTTCCATCTTTCTGAATATTTACCCCTATCTGCTCATCATGTCTGCAACCGCCGCCGGCATCGGCATATTCATCCATAAAAAGCATACTATAAAAGGCGAGCGCGAAGTTATTGAAGAAACGGAAACGGAAAGTAATCCACTGGAATTCAAAGTCGCTCTGATCTTTGCTTTATTATTTGTAGTATTTACATTTCTGACTCACTATACATTGGTTTATGCAGGAACAGGAGGTTTGAGTATTCTCTCCATTGCAACAGGATTAAGTGATATCACTCCTTTCATACTAAACCTGTTACAAGGCGGAAACATTCCGGCAACCATTGTAGGGGCCTGTATCATGCAAGCTATCATCAGCAACATCGTAGTGAATATGTTCTATGCCATATTTTTTTCCTCCCGCAGAAAAGAAATGCTGCCTTATGTATGGAAAGGATTCCTCACTGTCATTGAGTAAACGCTGTACTATTACTCATCTATTACTTCTAAATTATATTCTCATAAAAAAACATGCGGATAACAGGATTTTTCAGACAATCCATATCATCCGCATACTTTTTAATATTCTAATAAATCCCTATCAGAAAAGTAGAATATAAGCCAATGAACTAAGACTGATCACCGCCCAAAGAGCAACACCTTGAATCAGAGGTTTCATACCTACTTGCTTCAATACATCCATAGACAAGGAAGCTCCAATAAAGAACATGGTAATAATCAATCCTTTACGTGCCAGTCCGGAAACAGCCTGCCCGAATTGAGGCACACCATCCAGCACATAAGTATTCAGAACGATAGCCACAACAAAATAAAGGATAAACCAAGGAATGCTTACTTTCTTACCGCTTCCCTTGAAAATAAAAAAGAAGTAGCGAATGCCAAAGGAATAATCCAAAGTGCACGGGTCAGTTTGATTGTTGTCGCCACTTTCAACGCCTCTTCACCGTATGCCGCACCTGCTCCCACTACAGAACTCGTATCATGAATAGCAATAGCTGCCCAAGTACCAAACTGTTGTTGATCTAACCCAAACATATGGCCTAACACCGGAAAAATAAACAAAGCGATGGCATTCAATACAAAGATAGTAGCCAAAGCCACAGACATCTCACTATCTTGCTTTCAATACAGGACCCACAGCAGCAATAGCGCTTCCCCACAAATTGCAGTACCCGAACTGATAAGATAAGCCGTATCACGATCTACCTTCAAAAGTTTATGCCCTATAAACATACCTATAATCATTGTACCGATTACAGAAATGATCGTGAATTCCATTCCTTCCTTACCGGAAGCCAGAGAAGCCTGAAGATTCATACCGAACCCCAATCCCACTACAGAATATTGCAACAAATATTTAGAAACCTTTTTATTGAACTTAGGATAGGCCTGTCCGCAAACTAATGCAAATATCAACCCCAGAAATAAAGATACGGGGGGAGTGACCCACTGGGAAAATGAAGCCAATACCGGAATATAGTCCATCAACAAAAAGACCGTTAACGTGGAAAGCAAACCTACATAAATAGTTTTGCTGTTTTGCTGTAAAGCTGTTACTGAAATCATATATTTTACTTTTTAACATTATTTCTCCATTTCGGGATGCAAAGGTAATATATGTTTCAAAAACAATCTAATCGTTTTTAATTATAAGTTATAACTTTTCCTTATAATGATTGGCAAATTGCATGAACAGAGCCGGGAGCCCTGTATCCTGCCCTTGCAATTGGACAAAATCAAATTCACGAAACATCACCAGGTCTTTTATATCCAATACTTTAAACTTCCCTGAATACAGTTCTTTATTAATAGACCGGATAGACAAAATCCCCATGCACTCACTATTTTCCAGAAATAATTTAATGCTCTCTGTACTTCCCAGGTGCATACGGATAGTAAGGTCCGATAACTTTATGTTGTGTTTATGCAAAGCGGTAATCAATACATCCAATGTTCCCGAACCTCTTTCACGAAGCACAAGAGGAACTTCTTTCAATTCATCCAAAGTTATCTCATCATAATCCATCCACTTACTATGAGTATGGACGATAGCCACCAGCTCATCTTGCAGAAAAGGAGTATATTTCAAATTAGGTTGCCGGGTATTTCCCTCTACCAGTGCCAAATCTATACGATGTTCCTGCAATGCCTTTTCCACCTCAGAGGAGTTCCCGCTGAAAAGTGATAAAGACACTTGCGGAAACTTCTCGATGAAGCGGGCCAGCAAAGGGGGAAGCACATATTGGGCAATTGTAGTACTGGCTCCCAAGCGCAACTCACCGGTATGCTCATTACGTAATAAGTTCATCTCGTACTCCAAGCGTCCGTAATCTTCCAAAATTTTCTCACAATGCTCCAACAACAACCTGCCTGCATCAGTCAGCAAGATCTTGTTCCCCATTCGCTCAAAAAGGCGTGTCTGGTACATCGTTTCCAATTCCTGAATATGCTTGGTTATAGCCGGCTGACTGATAAACAGCTCTTGCGAAGCCTTTGTAAAGCTGAGGTTTTTCGCAACACTACTGAATACTCTTAACCTGAAATCAGACATGTTTTTTAATGATTATAGTTCGTCTGCTTTAATTCCTAACGACTGTAAAACAGCGAATCCAAACATCTCCCACTGATAAGCGACTTCACTGGTTGGAGGATTCATACCGAATACCGTCATTTTTTCTTTTCCGTCCACCTTATTTAATATAGCAGGAACTTTATCTCCATATTCTTCTTCGGCAGGGACAATAATCACCCGTTTCACCTCTTTTTGCATCCACCACCACTCTCAAAGACTCCAGAAACAACTCTTCGCGACTAGCCATATCCGATGGTTCGAAAGAATAAAGTGCAAACTCTCCCAACTGGCTTTTGAAAGCCACGTTATTTAATTCCTTTTCCAAATCCGACGGCTGAAAAGCATCCATTTTCTTACTTTCCTCGTCATAAATAAATAATACCTGAACTGCATTCTCCCCCAAGGGTATTCCACTATCCAGTGACAGACATTCCAACAACACCGGTAAATCCGCTTTCGGCAACTTACGGCCCACCACGTCACCAAAATGTTTGGATAAATCACCCGCCACCCTGTCTACATAGGCTACATCCACCAGAATTACAGTATCTGCAAACTTTATTTCATTTGTCATCTCGTTTTCATTTTATGATTTCGATGCTAAGATAGCAATTATCATCTGCTTGCAAAAAGAGTTATCTGCCTTTTTGTGTACAATTCGGACTTTTTTTCATTTAAAAGCCGGAGAGCCTGCCATTTTGTCTTCTTATTTTACTTCATTAGCTTTCTTTTTCTTTTTGGCAAACTATTTGACGATTATCAAATGAAATCGCAAAAGCCACTGAACAAAGCAGTGACAGTTACGTTTTCAATAGGTATTTGAATAATATTTAGAAAGGAGATACAATATGAATTTTAACAACTTCACAATTAAATCACAGGAGGCAGTGCAACAAGCGGTGAACGTAACTCAAGCCCGCGGACAGCAAGCTATCGAGCCTGTGCATCTGTTGGCCGGAGTACTGAAAGTAGGTGAAAACGTCACCAACTTCATTTTCCAGAAATTGGGAATGAACGCCCAGCAGATCGCATTGGTCATCGACAAGCAAATTGACTCGCCGCCTAAGGTTTCGGGAGGAGAACCTTACCTTAGCCGTGAAAGCAACGAGATATTACAAAGAGCCGTACAGTATTCCAAAGAGATGGGTGACGAATTCGTTTCACTGGAAGCTATTATCCTAGCCTTGTTGAATGTAAAGAGTACTGTCGCTACCATATTGAAAGACGCGGGAATGACAGACAAAGAGCTGCGCTCCGCCATAGCAGAACTACGTAAAGGTGAAAAAGTAACTTCACAATCCAGTGAAGACACTTATCAATCCTTAAGCAAATATGCCATTAATTTGAATGAGGCTGCCCGCAGCGGAAAACTTGATCCGGTTATCGGGCGTGATGAAGAAATACGTAGGGTATTACAAATATTAAGCCGCCGTACCAAGAATAATCCGATTTTAATCGGTGAGCCGGGTACCGGTAAGACCGCCATTGTTGAAGGCTTGGCACACCGTATCATCCGAGGTGATGTACCCGACAACTTGAAGAACAAACAAATCTTCTCATTGGATATGGGCGCACTGGTTGCCGGAGCCAAATACAAAGGTGAATTTGAAGAACGTCTGAAATCTGTTGTCAATGAAGTAATCAAAGCCGAAGGCAGCATCATCCTGTTTATCGATGAAATCCATACCTTGGTCGGAGCCGGTAAAGGTGAAGGTGCCATGGATGCCGCCAATATATTAAAACCCGCCTTGGCCCGTGGTGAGCTCCGCAGCATCGGAGCCACTACTTTGGACGAATATCAGAAGTACTTCGAAAAGGACAAGGCATTGGAACGCCGGTTCCAAACCGTTATGGTAGCCGAACCGGACACGCTGAGCACCATCTCCATTCTCCGTGGATTGAAAGAACGTTACGAAAACCATCACAAGGTACGTATCAAAGATGAAGCCATCATTGCCTCTGTAGAATTGAGTAACCGTTACATTACCGAACGTTTCCTACCGGACAAGGCTATTGACCTGATGGATGAAGCTGCTGCCAAATTGCGTATGGAACGTGATTCCGTGCCTGAAGAACTGGATGAAATCTCACGTCACCTGAAACAACTGGAAATTGAACGTGAGGCCATCAAACGTGAAAAAGACGAGCCGAAATTACAACAACTGAATAAAGAGATTGCCGAACTGAAAGAACAGGAAACCTCTTACAAAGCCAAATGGCAGAGTGAAAAGGAACTGGTCAACAAGATTCAGCAAAACAAGCAGGAAATAGAACAATTGAAATTCGAAGCCGAGAAAGCGGAACGTGAGGGAGATTACGGTAAAGTAGCCGAAATCCGTTATGGAAAATTACAGGCTTTAGAGAACGAGATCAAGGATATTCAAGAAGACCTGAAACACAAGCAGGGTGACAGTGCCATGATAAAGGAAGAAGTTACCGCTGAGGACATTGCCGATGTTGTTTCACGGTGGACAGGGATACCGGTCAACAAGATGCTGCAAAGTGAACGTGACAAATTGCTTCATCTGGAGCAAGAATTACATTTGCGTGTGGTAGGTCAGGATGAAGCCATAGCAGCCGTATCCGATGCCGTACGCCGTAGCCGTGCCGGATTACAGGATCCGAAACGTCCGATAGGTTCATTCATCTTCCTGGGTACTACCGGTGTAGGTAAGACAGAACTTGCCAAAGCATTGGCCGACTACCTGTTTGATGACGAGAGTCTGATGACGCGTATCGACATGAGCGAATATCAGGAGAAACACTCTGTATCCCGTCTGATCGGAGCGCCTCCCGGATACGTAGGTTACGATGAAGGCGGTCAGTTGACAGAAGCCGTCCGACGCAAACCATACTCTGTGGTATTGTTTGATGAAATAGAAAAAGCACATCCCGATGTGTTCAATATTCTGCTGCAAGTTTTGGATGACGGACGTCTGACTGACAACAAGGGACGTACGGTAAACTTCAAGAATACAATTATCATCATGACTTCCAATCTGGGCAGCGCATACATTCAAAGCCAGTTCGAAAAGATTAATGACGAGAATCGCGAAGTGGTGATTGAAGAGACGAAGAAAGAGGTAATGTCCATGTTGAAAAAAACGATACGGCCGGAGTTTCTGAACCGTATAGATGAAACAATCATGTTCTTGCCTTTGAACAGAGAAGAGATAGAACAGATTGTGATGTTACAAATCAACGGTATCAAGAATATGCTGGCCGGCAACGGCATTACTTTGGAAATGACCGATGAGGCCGTCCGTTTCATTGCCAGCACAGGCTATGATCCCGAATTCGGCGCCCGTCCCGTGAAACGTGCCATCCAACGCTATTTGCTGAATGATTTGTCCAAAAAGCTATTGTCACAGGAAGTGGACCGAAGCAAACCGATTATCGTAGAAACAGCGGGTGACGGATTAAAATTCCGCAACTAGAATGTTACAACAACCAGTAAAGATAAGGCCTTATCTTTACTGAGCAAAAGGGGTGTTCATCATGCACCCCTTTTTTCGTTAACTATAGCCCTCTATCTACAATATTTTGAATATTTCCTTAACCAATATGTTTCCAATAGCTAAAAAACGGCAATAAGCTCATAAAACAGTTTAATCAGCCATCTCTACTTCCTTTTTTCATTTTTGTATAAGAAAAAGAAAACTGAAATACGGCAAGATTCAGAACAGTCTGTGTAGACTGGTATATTTTTTATTAACTCCATTTTTAATCATAAGAATTTCTCCAATCTATTCTTATTCGGCGGAAAAGGAGACAACGGGCATCATTATTTTTTCTTATTCTTTGAAAACCAATTATTTGGCACGCAATACAAAAAAGACTACTTTTGTAACCCTAACGATTTGAACACATGGATGAAACGACATATAAAATTTTGATGGGAACTTCAGCTTTCATAGTAGCGATGCTGGGAAGCATGCTAGCAACTACAACGATACCGCCGGAATGCGGATTAGAAAAGTTACGGAAGGCCCGTAATATCCTTGTGCCCTCTTATTTCGTACTCGCCCTTCTCAGCCTGGTATGCTGCTTTACGGGTTATGACCATCGTATTGAACCTGCCAGTACACTTTTCGTTGCATCGTTTCAGGCTCTTCTTTTTACCATGTCCATGTTGGTTTTCATACGTCCGGGTGAAGTCAGATGGAGCATAGTGTTCCGACAGGCCGGAGGCATTGCAGCGGCAGGCATTATCCTGTTTGTCGCCTTGTTTTGTTTTATAGACTATTATTTGTGGTTCTTTTATACGGGCATCGCCGCTTATATTATCCAGTTAACTATCTATACCCGAAAATTCACGCAAGCTTACCACAAGACGGTACAAGAGGTAGAGGACTATTATGATGAGGACGAAGAGAATCGTCTGGCATGGGTAAAGACCGGATTTTATAGTGCACTGGCTATTGGGATCATGGCTATACCCATTTTATTTTTTACCGACTGGTACAAATTCTTTGTTCCACTGTATGTGCTTTATTACAGCTTCATGGTGATGTGGTTCGTCAACTACTATCGCAGGATGAAATTTGCGATTCCGGTCATTGCGGCTGTTCCACCCGAAACAAAGATTTATGCACATCCGATGGAAACAGACATGGGCGAAACAGACAAGTCTGTAAAAGAGAACAAGGAAAAGTCAAAAACTGTTTTTCAAGAAAAAGAGCGGCTATTAAAAGAAAGATTACAAAAATATGTAGATGAGAAAGCATACTGTGAGAAGGATATCCCTTCCGGTATCGTGGTAGATTCTTTCGGAGTGTCCCAATCATTCTTCCGGCAATATATGAAAGACCATTACGGAATGGATTTCCGTCCGTGGCGCAAGGAGCTTCGTTTGCGCGAGGCAGCCCGTCTGTTTGCCGAAAATCCCGGATATACGATAGAAGAAGTATGTGAAATGGTAGGATACAACAATAGCGGTAATTTCAACAGAGATTTCAAAAAAATGATGAAAATGACTCCCAAAAGTTACTGTAAACAAATCTACTTAAAGAACACTGATGCGGAAATCGAAACATCCTCCTGACATCTTTGCCTTCCAAATCATCTTTCCCACATCCAGCGCATCAGATTACCGGTGAATGATGTGCCTGTTTTTTCTGAATGTCCTCAACTGCCACACTGTTTTTCGTACTTGGATAAAATTGTCTTTCGCTAATTAAACATTGTCTTTCGTTAGTTTTCCTGCTTTTCAGCATATAAAGAATTGTCTTTCATTGACTTGAACGAAAGACAATTGATTTTATTTGCAATCATTTACTTACATGTTATATTTTTGTGCAACACAAAAGGTTCTTCAGCAACCCGTTTTTTCCTCTTTCTGCACGAAAAACAGCCGCAAGGCATCCTATATAAAAAACACTAATATACCATACTGATATGAATGCATGGAAAACTATGCTTGTATACACACTACTGGCTATGGTTGCCGCACCGATGTTTGCGCCGGCAACAAACAAAGCTCCGCAAATGGTATTCCGTTTTGTGGAGGAAAATAATATGTTCAAGGTGAAAACGGCAGAAAACGCAAAACAGGACGAACTGACCCTAACCGACCTTCAAAAGCAGTCCGAAACAGCAGCCGCGTCCCAAGAAAAGACATCCAAGCCAATACACAGCCGCCGGGTGGGGAAACCGATGACCACCGCACCTGCATTTACCCGTGACGGAAACTGCGTGACAGCAGATGCCCGCAACAACACTCCGGCAGGTACAGCAACCATCACCGATTGGCAGGTACAGGAAGTGGTGAATACAACCATCAAGTAACAAATTTAAAATGACAAATAGTATGATGAAAACAAATTATCTGTTTATCGGCATGGCGCCCTGATGATAGCCGCATGTAGCAATAATGAAAATGAACCGCAAGTGGATGACGGACGTATAGCCGTTTCCTTTGCCGGAGAAATCACGCTTCCCCGCGCCACGACCGACACATGGGAGGCAAACGACGGTATCGGTATCTATATGCTGGAACACGGAATGAAGACAGTGACGGACGGCGCCACCAACCGCAAGTATGTGACCACCGCCGGAGATGGAAAGTTTACACCTGCCGGAACAGAACAGACCATTTACTTTCCTTTGAATGCAGATAAAAAGGTAGACTTTATCGCCTACTATCCGCAAACCGACCTGACGGTCCATATATATAAGGTGGACGTGAGCGACCAAAAGGTCCCTGCCGACATCGACCTGCTGCGGAGCGACAACGCCACGGGAAAGGACAAAAGTACCAATACAGTCGATTTGAAGTTCTTCCACCGCCTGAGCCGTGTGGAAGTAGAGTTGACTGCCGGTGAAGGCGTGAGTGATGCGGAACTGGCAGGCATGGGCATCACGCTGAGCAAACAGCCCGTGAAGGCAGACTTCGACGTGTTGCAGAACACGCTGACTGCTGGGCAGGACCTCGCCACCCTTACGTTGAACACGGCCGCCGATGGCAAGACCGCCTCCGCGATCATCCTGCCGCAGGAGGGTGCAAGCGGAAGGAGTTTGGAACTAACCCTAACGGGCGGCACTGTATTGACATGGCCGGTGGAAGCCGACCGTACCTTCGAGCAAGGTAAGAAAACTATTTTCAACATTACGCTGAAACGCACACCTGTAGGTACGGAGGTGGAGGTTAATGCAACCATCCAACCGTGGGGCACGCAAGGTACAGTGTCGGGTGATTTGGAAATCTGATTTTGACAAACAACAAAAACTCATGATATGAAAGCAACAAGATATTTATTCACTGCCCTCAGTCTGGCAGTTTTGGCACTGTCGGCCTGTACCAACGACGACCTGCCGGGCGGCAACACCCTGCCCGAAGGCGCAGTACACATCACTGCCGGCATAGAGGGAGTGCAGACACGCGCGCCGCGCTCGATGCCAATGGCGCAGGCTCATTCGAGTCTACCGACATGTGGGGCATGTACACTTTTACCGGAGATGCCGCATCCCCGGCATACAGTAACCAAAACATCGCTTACCGAGCCGACAACAGCAATCCGCTCAAGTGGAAAGACCTAAGCGAGACGGAAGCAGTGACTTTCTCCGCCCACTACCCACGCATCACGGGCACCATGCCAGACATTGACGACCCAGCGGCATACATGTATATGCCCCAAGCGTGGAACCACACGGACGACCTGCTCCACGCCACTGCCACAGCAAGCAAGGGCGAAACGGTGGCACTGACATTCAAGCATCTGATGCACCGGCTCGTCGTCAACCTGGCGGCGGGCGATGGCATGGAGGGGGCGGACTTGTCTTCCGCCCTGATAAACTCCGCGGCAAAGGATGGTTACACGCCTACGATGTTTGCCAACGTGGAGGTGAACCTGCTGACCGGCGCAGTGACCTATGGCAAAGCAACGGGCAGTGTAATGCTCAGCAACGGAAGCAACGGCAATGCCGACTGGATAGTAGCACCGCAAGACCTCACCGCAGGTGCGGAATGGCTCAAAATAACCATAGGCGAGGATGTGTGGTACTATCATGTACCTGCCGACCTGAACCCTGCCGAGCCCGGCAACCAAACCCGCCTCGAAAGCGGCAAGCAGCTCACCCTCAACCTCAAGTTAAAGAAAAACTCCGGCACGGGAGACACCGAGGTGGAACTCACCGGCAGCAACATCTCCGGCTGGGACACGCAGCCGGAGATTACGGATGAAGTGGTGATAGGCGGCGGAGCCTCCGGCGACATCGACATGACCAACATGACCGCCGACGAAGTAAAGGCCGCCATTACGGCAGCCCTCGCCACAGGCCACACCGAAATCAAGCTGACAGGCGAACTTTCCAAGATAGGAATGGGCAGTGGTCAGGTGGGCGCATTTGCCTATAATACACAAATCACGAAATGCGACCTCAGCGGAGTGACGGACTGGGGAACACCGGCAACACTGCCCGGCAACGTCTTTACGAGTTGCACCGCCTTACAGGAGGTGAAGCTGCCCGATAACGTGCAGGTAATCGGAGAATATGCTTTTTTCAATTGCACTGCGCTGACTACGGTGAATCTTTCGCAAGTTGCGCAGATTGATCAATACGCATTTCAGCTATGTACTTCATTGGCGGAACTCACGCTGGATAAAGTGGCAGCGATAGACAAGTGTGCTTTCTTCGGATGCACGAGCCTCAAAACGCTCAAACTGCCGAAGTGTACCCGGTTCGGTGATTATATCGTAACGGGCTGTAGCAGCCTCACCCAGATAGAAGCCACCGCAGCCGGAAATTTCGTTGACATAGAAAATGGTACCAGTATAGAGCACTCCGCCGTTTTTCAGAACAGAGCCGGCACTCATACCGGAGCGAACACATTCGACCCCGCCAAGTGCGACCTCGTGCTGAACGCCGACAAGCAAGAGGGTGGCACTGCCGTCCCCACAGTCTACAACAGCAACGAATGGACTGAGGAGAAAGGCAGCGGCTACCTCATGCAATGGAAGAGCATCACCTTCCCATAAGAAGGAGCAGCCCGGGCGGCAGAGCGAAGTGAAAGAAAGCAATGTTGAAAACTATAATTACAAAATAGATGAATATGAACAAATGGTATATCAGACGTGATTTTTCCGTTGCGGCAGAAAGATTGGGCAGGAGAGGACAGTTCTTGTCTTCTGATGCTCCGCCACCGGACGCCCTGTTTTGGGAAATGTGGCAGGAGTGCGAGCCTATCGCACGGCAAGTGCTGGAAACGGCATACTTCAAAGGCATTCTGAACAACGACCTCGACCCGAATGCTTATGGAGCATTGATGGTGCAGGACGCTTACTATTGCTTCAAGGCCCAGGATGCTTATGCGGCAGCGGCGACGCACCCTTTGGACGATGCTTGCGGTGACTTCCTGCAAGGCAAGTACACCAGTTATGAGGAATACAATGCCTATTATCACGAAACGTGGCACGTGCGTGAAGCCTCAGGCGTAATTCCCGGAGATGAAATCAAGGAATACGCCGCCTATGAAGCATTTGTGGCGGGAAACCTTGATTCGCCCTACCTGTTCAGCGTAATGCTGCCTTGCGAATATTTGTGGAACTGGATAGCCAACGAACTGGACAAAACAGCCCCGAAAGACGGACTTTATTATTTCTGGATAGAAGGAAACGGCGGTATACCTGATGGAGCTTATCAGATGGCGAACATGCTCGAAAGTTATCGCAGGCAGATAGACGAGGCGAAAGCCAAGGAGATTTTCCGCATTGCTCTACAGCACGAGTTGAAAGTATTTACAGCAGCGACACTCTTAAAATCCGAATTATTATGGCAAAGAAAAAATTCAATCTTACAGAGATAAAGAAAGGCTATAACATAGCCTGGACAGTATGCTCCCAATGACCGACTCACATGCCGGAAAGGTAGGACAGGTTTATAGCTTTTGCATTGAAGACTCGACTGACGAGGATTACAACGATTTTTACATAAATATCGTTGGCTGGGCAAAAAAAGGGATAGTCCCTGTATCCCTGTAAGAATATAACTCCCGAAGCTGAACTTCGAGGCGGTCAAAGTTCAACATTGGCACGGTCAAAGTTCAACTTCGGGAACTTCAACCACAGTCAATAAAAACAACGTAATTTAACAAACGCAACGATATGAAAATAATAAAAAAGAATATATGCCTTATCGCCATCCTGTCGGGTGTGGTCGGATTATCGGCCTGCTCGCAGGATGATGCACCTACCCTGATGGCGGCACGGACAACGGCAACACCATCCGCTTCACCACTGCTATCGCCGGTTTCACAGGCAGTGATGCCACCGATTCCCCCGGCACACGCGCCACCATCAACGACGACGGTAAGGGCAGCTTCAACAACGGTGACAAAACGGAGATATTCATCGCCCATGAGGACCGCCCCGAATCCGCTATGATATATCCCGCTATCTTCCGCAACGGCACATGGGAAGCCGACAACCTGACGTGGGAAGGATTCGGCAACAGCGCCGAGCTCAATTTCTTTGCCTTTTTCCCGGCACGCACCTACATGGAAACAATCCAAGAACTCACCCTGCCCACCGACCAGAGCACCGAGGAGCAATACGCCGCCACCGACCTGCTTCATGCCTCCTCCCCTCCACCGTGTGGAAAGCGACGGTGCCGTTCCCCTCGACTTCCGCCACGTAATGTACCGCCTCACGGTCAGCCTCAGCCTTTCCGCCACGCCCGGCACGTTGACGCAGGAGGATGTGAATAACGCCACGATCGTGATAAAGAATATGCGTTCCACGGGTACTATAGGCTATGACGGCAAGGTGACTACCCACAGGACACTCTCCGACTTCACCCCTCTGAAATCCACTGACGGTGACGGCAACCGCTTCCGCGCCATCCTCTTCCCTCAGCCCGTCGTCAGCGACACCCCGTGGATAGAAATCACCGTGAGCGGTCAAAAACAGCAGAACGAATTGAAACACTCCGGTGATCTGAAAAGGAAATATCGATCAAAACGATACCTATATGAAAGTAAAATGTTACAAAGGGTTGAAAGGCTGTGACACCGAGACTATCGAAGTTGAAAAATCTGCCATATTGAAAAACATAAGAAACTTATTCATCCGAAAAGAGTTCATTGAACTGGATAATCGTAAAAAAAAAGATAACCTACTGTTTTATTATCAAACATATACTGAAACTTCATACCTGTATGATATGTATCACTTGTAAGATATATAATCTTTCACCTGTAACATTACTAATCTTACAACCCACACATTAGTAACGTGTCGCCCCACACGTTACTAACCTTCCGACATGCAGGTTACTAACCTTTCAAACGTCCTGTTCTTTTCTGAAAAGAACAAGGTCTTTAAAAAAAAGAACAAGACGTTTTCATTGAAAGAACAAGAGCTTTTTAAAATTTGACCTGTTGTTTTTTTCCATAACGGTATCTACATGCCGAAACGCCTTATTTTTCCTTCAGATCTTTCAGCCCCTCCGCAAACACCCTGCCCGTCGGCATTCCGGCTGAAGGATATACCTCACGAAATGTTTCAGCCGGAAAATATCCTTCAGAACAACCACTCCTCCGAAAATAAAACCGGCTGAAACATTTCCACTTGGCTGAAGGATTCCATAACCTCAATTCTTCAGCCGAAACGCCGACGGGCAGGGTGTTTGCGGAGGGGCTGAAGCTTATGAAGGATTTTTCAGGATATTCTCTACAGGGCATTATAAACGACCGTATCCCACTGAAAAAGGTAATATATGTTCATAGACAAAGTAAGTCCACTTCATCGGCGAAGTAACACCACTTACTTCGCCGATGAAGTACACATACTTTTTTTACCAATAATGCCGGTAAACAAAAAGCCCGTCAAGCAGTTTACAATCTACTTGACAGGCCTTTTCCCCTTCGCTTTATTTCAATTATTCAGCAGCAGCTTCTTCCACTTTGTCAGCAGAATCTGCCGGAGCTTCTACAAATTCAGTAATACCATTGTTTACCAAAATATTGTACCATGAAATCAGTTTCTTGATATCTCCATTATGAACACGGTCACGATCATAATTTGGCAAAACTTCTGCAAAATAAGCATGCAACTCATCGGCTGATGCTTTTTTATAATTGATAGAAGCAACCGCTCCATTCTCTTTCTTCTTTACCGCTTCCAGCACTTCGCTCAAAGGCACTTCTTCTGCATCTGTGTACATAGCAATATCCGCCAATGAGATAACTTTGTCATGAGCATAAGCAGGAACTCTTTTCTTAGCCGCGTCAACTGTTTCTACAATCAACATGTTCTTTCCTTGAGAAATCAATTTATATAATCCCGGTTTGCCCGCGATTGATAAAATGGTCTTTAACATACTATTCTATTTTATATTTATGGTTTGAGGAAGCAAAAGTACAATTCACCAATGAAACTCCCAAATTTATAGTATGAATTTTTCGGTTTTTAATTGTTCTACTATTCTGTTCAACTGGGGTATGAGCAATTGCACCCCGTCATTCACCACCGTGAAATCGGCCCGCCGACGCTTTTCTTCATCATCCATCTGGGCAGCAATACGTGCCCGGACTTGTTCCTCGCTGGCTCCGTCACGATACATGGCACGCTGTATACGCAGTTCTACAGGTGCATAGACCATTATTACCGCATCTACCGTATCCTGAAAACCGGCCTCATACAAAATAGCTGATTCCATACCCACTATCTCACACTTTTCCTGACGTTCCACCCATACGGTAAAATCTTTCCGTACCCGGGGATGGATAATGGAATTGATTTGGAGCACATGCGCCGGATCGGAAAACAGATAGGAAGCCAGCAACGGCTTGTTTAACAGACCATCCTTATAAACCTCCTCACCTAACAAAGCAATCAGTTCCCCCACGAATTCCGGCATCGGAAACAGTAAGGCGCTTCGCTTCATTATCCGCATTATACACTGGGATATGCATATTCTCCAGCAAATGGGAAATGTATGATTTTCCACTGCCGATGCCACCGGTAACCGCTATCTTAATCATTGAATTTAATTCGTTGTTCTATCAAATAATCCACCTCCTTGGGATTCAAACGGACGTGGTTCACATATCGGGGGATGGATTTGAGATTGACCGGACACTTCTCCCCCTTATTGTTCAACAAAGACTCATAAGTCACCCCGATAAAGAAATCCTCGGAAGTGATGGACTTGAAATGACTCAGACCTACCTGAAAAGTCACCTGAACCTTGAGGGAAAAGTGCGAAAATTGAAGTACTTTATCGGGCGGAAAAATTGATGCCACGTATAGGCACCTCCACACTTTTTCAGCGTAAATATCTACCAATAAAGTCACATCATCAAAAATCACTAGGTACATTCTTCAACCGTAACGGAACGGAGAATTCCGTTTCATAATCATCATTTAACACCTGAAGCAACCAAAAGCAGAAAGATACAAAACAAAAAACAAGAAAATCAGGAACTCCCTGCTATTACGGCTAAGCAGGAAGCTTCTGATTCTCTCTAAAGTCTTTAAATAGTAAATACGTATGTTCCTTTTGTCGAACATGTTGTTATGTCATTTACTTTGCCTGTTGTTGGTTGGATGCAGCATTAGCGAAGATAGAATTTCTATCAATTTTAATCTTAACGCCTGACGCTATTTCCAAAACAACCGTATTATCTTCTATTTCTTTTATCTTTCCGTATATACCACCTGCAGTGATCACTTCCTGACCCACTTCCAGGTTCTTGCGGAAATTAGCAATTTCTTTCTGTTTTTATTCTGAGGACGAATCATGAAGAAGTACATAATAGCGAAAATGGCTACCATCATAATAAGGAAAGAGTAATCTCCTCCACCCCCTGCCTGCAGAAATACAAATAATAAGTTCATACTTTCTATGTTTTTAGTTTATAATACCGTTATTCTTCAATAACAAACAAAGATATTAATTTTTTGTTAGCTTATTCTCTTTTTTAATGAATTAACGATTCCATCCAAAGTACCGTTAATAAAGCCACCGCTTTTCGGAGTGCTGTACAGTTTGGCTATTTCCACGTACTCATTCAGTGAAACGCTGACCGGAATATTGGGAAAACTCAGGATTTCAGCCAAAGCAATCTGCATAATGACCACATCCATGAAAGCCACACGGTCTAAATCCCAGTTCTTTGTATTTTCGCTAATCAGATGACGATAATAATCGGCATTCAAGATAGTACGACGGAACAAACGGCGCGCGAAGTCTTGATCCTCCTCATCTTTAAATTCCGGCAACAATTCCTGTTTTGCACCATTCTTCTCATCGAAACGCTTGATGGTCTTCAACACAAAGGTATCCACGATTTCCTTATCATCATTCCAATACAAACTTTGGTCCTCCAAAACCTGATCCAGTTCGATATTATTGAAAATAATATTTTTATATAGCTTGCGCCACAATTCACGGTCTTCCTCATACGAAGAAGTCTCACTGGCCATATATTCCTTATATATATCGCTTTCTAAGATTTTATCACATAAAGTCTTTACGAAATCAGCTTCATTCTCCCAAGTTTTCTTCTGATTGTTCGAAAACTCCAGCAACTGTTTGTTTACCTCCAGCTGTGCAATAAAGCGGTTTTCCACAAATTTGGTGTTGGGAAACAATTCTTCCTTAGTAGGGACCAGTTTGTTTTTCGCAGCATTCAGTCGTTTGTTAGCCTGTTTAGTTACCTCTACCATTAAAAGCAGCAGATAGTTGTATAAGTCATACGCTTTAGAAAGGCTGAAAAATAACTCTTTTTTCCGCTGTATCCAAGTTTTTGCCTCCGTTCTGATAATAAGCATAGACTATCTGAACTATCTTAAGACGAATAAGAACTCTATTTATCATAATTCACATAAAATTATTAAGGAGTTGCAAAAGTAGGTATTTTCATTGATTTTACATAACATAATTACATTTTTTAATGTAAAATTTACATAGAGCTATCTAAATCGCTTTTTTTTTCATCGAAGTTTATCCGCAAATTCTTTGCCCATTTAAAAAAAAATGTCCAATTTTGAAGCCGATTTATAAAGATACTTAAGTTATGGAAGATTATAAAAAGAAAAGTGTAGTGGATGGTGACAAAGAAATTGTTTTTTCAAAAGCACGTATTTATTATTTAGATGTGAAGAAAAACCGAAAAGATGAAATGTTTTTGGCTATTACCGAAAGCAAGAAGATTGTTTCGGGAGAAGGTGATGACTCGCAAAGTAAGCTTCGAAAAACATAAGATTTTTCTATATAAAGAAGATTTTGAGAAGTTCATGAACGGTTTACAACAGGCTATACAGTTTATTGCCGAAGAGCAAGGTCCTATTGAACCTCATCACACTGAAAATGAAGAACAGGAAACGACCGAAGACGCTCACAAGCCGCTTAGTCCGAATGAAATTAAAATAGATATCGATTTCTGATTCCAACTCGATAAAGAAAGCACAATGATAAAAAAATTGTGCTTTCTTTTTTGCCAAGTCGGAAATAAGCAGTAATTTTGCACCGCTTTTTCAAGCTCATCGTGTGATATACCACATCGTGTGATGGCGAATTAAGCAATAAGATCAACTTAATTTAGAGTAACACAAAAAATTAAAAACAATGAAATCAATTGAAATTAAAGGTACTGTCAGAACAGACGTAGGAAAGAAAGCAACTCACGAATTGCGTAAGAACAATGGTGTTCCTTTGTGTATTGTATGGAGTACAGAAAGACGAAAACGGCTTGCCCGTAGCTACTCACTTCTCCGTGCCCACCGAAGGATCTATGTATGTTAGACTTGAACATTGACGGTAAAATAGTAAACGCTATTTTGAAAGATATCCAGTTCCATCCTGTAACGGATGCAATCCTTCACGTTGAATGGAAGTTCCTGTTCAGCTGGAAGGTTTGGCAGAAGGTGTACGTGCCGGTGGTAAATTGGCATTACAATTGCGTAAACTGAAAGTGAAAGCTTTATACAATGTAATTCCTGAACGTCTGGTTGTTGATGTAACTTCTTTGGGTCTGGGCAAGACTGTCAAAGTGGGCGAATTAAGCTATGAAGGTTTGGAATTGATTAACGCTAAAGAAGCCGTTGTTTGTGCAGTTAAATTGACTCGTGCCGCTCGTGGTGCTGCTGCAACTGCCGGCAAATAATCAGTAACCTTTAATCCTTATCAATGAAATATTTGATTACAGGACTGGGTAATATAGGTGAAGAATACCGAAATACCCGTCACAACATAGGATTCACAGTATTGGACGCCCTTGCAAAGGCGTCCAATCTTGTTTTTACCGACGGACGTTATGGGGCTACTGCCACCCTCTCGCTCAAAGGACGCCAGCTTATCCTGCTGAAACCGTCTACTTACATGAACCTGAGTGGAAATGCAGTGCGCTACTGGATGCAGAAAGAAAACATTCCGTTGGAAAATGTGTTGATAGTGGTGGACGACCTCGCCCTTCCTTTCGGTACACTACGCCTGAAAGGAAAAGGCAGCGATGCCGGACACAATGGTTTGAAACATATAGTCGCTACGCTGGGTACACAGGATTATGCCCGTCTGCGCTTTGGTATCGGCAACGATTTTCCCCGTGGCGGACAAATAGATTTTGTATTAGGTCACTTCACTGATGAAGATTTGAAGACCATGGACGAACGTGTAGCAACGGCTTGCGACATAATTAAGAGTTTTTGTCTGGCAGGCATCAGTATAACAATGAACCAATACAATAAAAAGTAATGGCTGAAGCAAGAATTGATAAATGGCTGTGGGCCTCACGTATATTCAAGACCCGTACTATCGCTGCCGAAGCATGCAAGAAAGGACGGGTTTCCATCAACGGTACTCAGGTGAAGCCGTCGAGAATGATAAAGCCGGGAGAAGTGATACAGGTAAAGAAACCGCCTGTCACGTACTCATTTAAAGTTTTACAGGCAATAGAGAAACGTATAGGTGCCAAATTGGTTCCTGAAATTCTGGAGAATGTAACGACTCCGGAGCAATATGAATTACTGGAAATGAGCAGAATCAGCGGTTTTGTTGATCGCGCCCGCGGAACAGGGCGTCCCACCAAGAAGGACCGTCGCAGCATGGAAGAATTCATTACTCCTGAATATTTCGGTGATGATGACTTCGACTTTGAATTTGATTTCGAAGAACAAGAATAGATAGTGATTAATGGTTAGTGATTGTAGGTGTACGCATCTGCTATTAATCACTAACCATTAACTACTATCTATCTGTTAATCATTTTGCTACTACAGATTTTTTTTCTTTATAGCTTCAATCATTTCTTGGTATTCCGCATCAGTCAGATAAACTTTTCCCGGATTCATCTGAAATACACCTCCATAATCAGGTCCGTCCACATACTTGGGAGCCAGATGAAAATGCAGGTGAGAAAGTTTGTCACTATATGCTCCGTAATTTATTTTTTCAGGGTGGAAAGCCTTGTCCATAGCACGGGTCACACGGGCAACATCTGCCATAAATGCATTACGTTCTTCATCACTCAGTTCAAACAAGTCGTTTACATGATCTTTATAAGCAACAAGGCAACGTCCGCGATAGGTTTGTTCCTTAAACAGGAATACGCGTGAAACACTCAGTGGCGCTATTTCAATCATTAAATTGTGCAATGTCTCATTGTTCTGACAATACAGACAATCTTTAGGATCACTTTTCATGGTTTTCTTATGTATTAAAATTAATTATTCTTCCTCTTTTTCTTTCTTACCCAACAAACGGTACACATCATCCCGTTCGCCTACCACCCATACCACATCTCCTTCCGTAAAAGGTACATTGATATCAGGGGTCATCAGCGTACTATCTTCTTTTTCGACGCCTACCACCAGACATTTGTACTCATCCCGGATACCACTTTCTTTGATATTTTTACCCAAGAAAAATGAGTTACGATCTATAATGAACTGTTTCAGATTCATTTCACGCCTTTCCAAATCTTCCTCTTCAGCGGCGGCTGATACTCTTTCTGCCTGACGGGCAAACTCGCCCAACTGCTCATCCGTACCGATTACCTGTATGGTGTCACCGGGAAACAGACGTACATTCGCCCCCGGAATGTTAATACGATGCATTCCACGAATGATAGATGCCACATGTACTCCGTATTTATGCCCCAAATTCAGCTCTCTTAACGTATATCCCGCCCATAAGGAATCCGCAGGTATCTCAAAATCCGAAAGATGTAAGTCGCGGGACAACAAATGTCCTTCATACTCAGGACGCTTCTGACCTGTGAACTCAGCATGCACATCTCTGAAACGCAAATTCTGAATAAAAGTACGCTCCATGAATATAGATTGCTTCTTCAGCCATCGCGAGAACATCATCATACCTACCAAAACAACGGCTATACCGATCAGCAAAGTCGTGGAAGTCTGAAAAAGTTTCTCTATAACAAACATCACAAACATGACAGCTATCACTATACGGAGTAAAATGGTAGAAATTAAGGGAGCCCGGTTGAAACGGCTATCCTGCCATAACGCCTGGAACTCTACAGAGTGGTTTTTTTTCATGATAATGGCACGCAAGAAAGGTGCGATGCAGACGATAGTAAAACAGTTCCTGCCAGATTGGCCCAAAAGACAGGCAGACTAGCCCGGAACAATGGAATAATAAAATGGAATGAAAGTGTAATCATAGCTATACACAATACAGAATAAACAGCTACGATCCTAGCTATGGCAACCAACAATTTCTTCCAATTGTTTTCATGATTCACCGTTTGTGATCCCGATGAATAACGCTCAAGCATTTTTTTCCATTTGCCGGGCAGACGTTTCTCTACTATATGATAAGCAGGTATCGCCAAACGTATCATATACGGGGTCAGAAATGTGGTAATGACCGAAACAGCCACCACAATAGGATATAAGAAATCACTGGTTACTTTCAGACTTACCCCCAACGAAGCGATAATAAATGCAAATTCACCAATCTGGGTCAGACTGAAGCCACATTGCATGGCAACTTTCAACGGCTGTCCCGACAAAATCACGCCACCTGTACCAAAAATAACCTGCCCAAGCAGAATGGCCAATGTAATAATCACAATGGGCCATATATATTCTACAATCATGGCAGGGTCTACCATCATTCCCACAGATACAAAGAAAATGGCTCCAAACAAATCCTTTACAGGGGCCACAAGCTTCTCTATATTTTCGGCCTCTACCGTTTCTGCCAAAATAGACCCCATTATAAAAGCTCCAAACGCAGCCGAAAATCCAACCTTGGCCGCCACAACTACCATACCGAAGCACAATGCCAGCGAAACAATCAGCAATGTTTCATTTGCCATCCACTTGCGGGAACGCTTCAAAAATGTAGGAATGATATAAATACCTACCACAAACCACAATATAAGGAAGAATAATAATTTGGCAATGCTATATACCATTTCACTGCCCTCGAAATTCTGACTCACTGCCATTGTACTCAACATAACCATCAAAACAATAGCCAATATATCTTCCAATATCAAAATACTAAGAACCAAGCCGGCAAACCGTTGCTGCCTCAATCCCAAATCATCAAAAGCCTTATAGATAATAGTCGTGGAGGACATGGCCAACATACCTCCCAAATACAGACAGTCCATGCGTTGCCACCCGAAAGACCACCCTACAAAAATCCCAACCAATATCATACAAAATATAATGGTACACGCCGCAATGACCGCCGTCCCCCTACCTTCACCAGTTTCTTGAAACTAAATTCCAACCCTAGAGCGAACAACAAGAATATCACACCAATCTCCGACCATGTATGGATATTGGCCACATCAATGACCGACGGAGTAAGAGGAACATGGGGACTTGCCAAAAAGCCGGCTACGATATAGCCGAGAACAAGAGGTTGCTTTAACCGTTTAAAGACGAGCGTCATGACACCGGCGCAGATCAGAATCAAAGCCAAATCACTTATCAATGGAGCCAATTCAGACATAGCTAATAAATTTTTGATTGCAAAATTAAGAATTATCTATTTATCATATTCTTCATCCTATTATTAATTTTGCATTAAAAGCTGTTTTTATGAAAAGGAACTAACCGTAAATGTATATCAGCCATATAAAGAAAACGCGAATATTCAGATTTCTTGAATATCCGCGTTTTCTTTGTTATCAGCGTTCTCTTTTCCGGCTTTCGATTTATTTTCTGAACGGGGCCTTTACTACTACAGCTTTCAGCTTGCGCCCGCGCACATCAATAAATATTTCAGTACCTAATGCTGTGTAAGCGGTCTGAACATATCCCATACCGATACCAATCTTACGCATTGGAGACATGGTTCCACTAGTTACTTCACCTATTTTCTCTCCATCAGCATTTACCAGTTCATAACCATGACGGGGAATACCACGGTCTACCATTTCAAAAGCAATCAGCTTGCGTTTCAATCCTTCGGCTTTCTGCTTTTCAAGTAAAGCACGTGAAGTGAAATTCTTTCCTTCAACAAATTTGGTAATCCAGCCCAATCCTGCTTCCAACGGAGAAGTGGTATCACTCAAATCATTACCATACAGGCAAAAGCCCATTTCCAAACGTAATGTATCACGAGCCCCTAGCCCGATAGGTTTACTCCCTTCAGGAGCACCTGATTCAAAAATTGCTTTCCAGATAGCCTGACCGGCTTCGGGATAAAAAAATAAAGCTCGAAACCACCTGCACCGGTATAACCGGTATTCGAAATAATCACATCTTTCTGACCGGCGAACTCACCTGTGGTAAAAGCATAATAAGGAATTTCAGACAAGTTGACCGGAGTCAGTTTTTGCAAAACTTCCATAGCCTTCGGTCCCTGAATAGCAAGCTGTGCCATACGGTCGGATGCATTTTCCAATTCCGCACCCACTGTGTTCTGGCTGACACACCAGTTCCAGTCTTTCTCAATATTGGCCGCATTTACCACCAACAAGTATTTTTCGGATTCATAGTGATACACCAACAGGTCATCAACAATACCTCCCTCCTCATTAGGGAAACAAGTATATTGCGCTTTACCGACGGGCAAAGTCGCCACATTGTTTGAAGTCACTTGCTGCAAAACCTCCAACGCATTAGAACCTGTTACCCAAAATTCACCCATATGGGATACATCAAAAACACCTACGGCATTACATACAGTAAGATGTTCATCAATAATTCCCGAATATTCAATAGGCATATTATAACCTGCAAATTCGTGCATTTTCGCCCCCCAAGGCAATGTGTGTTTCTGGTAAACGGAGTTGTTTTCATGTTATTACTTTACTATTTTAAGGTTAATAAATTACTTATCTTGCCACCAATTCAGCGATTTTCACCACCACTTTCATGGCTTTCTCAATAGACTGGATTGGCACGAACTCATATCTGCCATGAAAATTCAAGCCACCGGCAAAAATATTGGGACAAGGCAATCCCTTGAATGAAAGTTGTGCACCATCCGTTCCACCGCGGATAGCCTTCACCTTAGGTGTCACGCCCGCCTCTTCCATAGCCTTGAAAGCGATATCAATGATATGCATCACCGGCTCAATTTTCTCACGCATATTGTAATACTGGTCTTTCAATTCCAATGTAACGGTGCCTTCTCCATATTTCTTATTGATGATTTCCGCCCACTTTTTCATATTTTCCTTGCATGCCTCAAACTTGGCACGGTCATGATCACGGATTATATAAGAGATGGTAGTCTGCTCTACTTCACCCGTCATGCCAATCAAATGATAGAATCCCTGATAACCATCAGTACATTCGGGCACTTCGTCCGTAGGCAGTAAAGACACAAACTCATTAGCTACACGCAAGGAGTTGATCATTTTATCCTTTGCATATCCCGGATGTACGTTACGTCCTTTAATAATCACTTTCGCAGAAGCGGCATTAAAGTTTTCAAACTCCAACTCCCCTACTTCACCACCATCCATCGTATATGCCCACTCGCATCCGAATCTCTCCACATCAAATTTATGTGCACCCAAGCCTATTTCTTCATCAGGATTAAATCCCACACGAATTTTTCCATGCTTGATTTTAGGATGTTCTTTCAAATATACCATAGCCGAGATGATTTCAGCAATGCCCGCCTTGTCATCAGCTCCCAACAATGTTTTGCCGTTGGTTACAATAAGGTCCTCCCCTTTATGATCCAACAGTTCGGGAAATTGCTTGGGAGAAAGTATAATGTTGTCTTCTTCGCATAATACAATATCCGTTCCGTCATAACCATAGACAATGCGTGGGGTGACTCCCGCACCCGTCATATCGGGACTGGTATCCATGTGTGCAATAAATCCGATGGTAGGAACCGGTTTATCCGTATTGGCCGGCCATGTGGCAAACAGATAACCATTCTCATCCAAAGAAATTTCCTGAAAGCCCAATTGTTCCAATTCAGATCTTAAATATTGCGCAAACACCATCTGCTTCGGCGTACTGGGGGTAACTCCGCTATTCTCATCAGACTGAGTGTCGAAGCTTACATATTTTAAAAATCGTTCTATTACCGTCATTTTTCTTTTTGTTTTAATATTCATACTTGCCTGTAAAAATAGAAAAAGAGCCGTGAATTGCCAAACAAATCACGGCTCTTTTTCATTAATATTTTATTATTTTGTTATTAGAAGCAACTGGAACCATCAAAACAATGGGTACATACCTTACATTTTGGTAATCCTATCGCTTCTACCAAAGTTTCCAAAGTATTGAATTTCAAGGAGCTCAGACCGAAGCGGTCGGCAATCATTTGCACCATCTTCTTATACTCCGGCGAATCTGTCGTTGCATATTTTCCAGATTCTTATTTTCATCGCCTTCAATCTCCTTAATCATCCGGCGGGTTATCAATTCCAAATCACTTTTTGAAGAAGTGAAACCAATGAAAGGGCATCCATAAATCAATGGCGGACAAGCAATGCGCATATGAACCTCTTTGGCACCATAATCAAATAAAATTTTCACATTATCACGAAGTTGGGTTCCACGCACTATAGAATCGTCACAGAACAACACGCGCTTACCTTCCAGCATTGCACGATTAGGTATCAGCTTCATTTTTGCTACCAGTGAACGCATTTCCTGATTGGCAGGAGTAAAACTACGAGGCCAGGTGGGTGTGTACTTGGCAATAGCACGATGATAAGGAATTCCTTTGCCTTCAGCATACCCCAATGCCATGCCTACTCCCGAATCAGGAATACCGCAGGCACAATCAACTTCCGAATCGTCCTTCTGCCCCATTTTATAACCACTCATAAAACGTACTTCCTCTACATTTTTTCCCTTCATAGCATGAAACAGGAAATCCATAATATACCCACAAAAAGAACCAAGACTCATTTCAGAAAAGTGCATATTAGCTGCCAGCAAGTCGCGTTCCAATTCCGTAATGTTATTGATTTTAGCTACTGTGACGATGGCGAACTTGCCCAGATGCGAGTTTATCACAATAGGCTGCGGGTCCGTATCACTGATAATGCCGATACCCGAACTACCTTTGAACTTTGGAAGTTCAGATTCAAACTTCGTGCGGAAATAAGAACTCTCCAAATTGTGGATAGAACGCATAAATCCCTCTCCTTGGGCATACGTAGCCAAACCACCTCTTTTTGTTCCTAAATGTGAATTATAGTCCGTCCCGTAAAATAAGTCGGTGACGCATTCAGCCTTTGAGACTGTTCCAAAAAAACCACCCATTCCTTTTTGCGTATTTTTCGTTTAGGGTGCAAAATTACGAAAAAAGTTTGGCTCTGAATGAATAATCATTGCTATTTTTGCATTAAAATGTAGCATTTATGAAATCACTATTACTCATCTTCTTGGGAGGAGGTACAGGAAGTGTACTTCGCTACCTGCTTACCATAAGCATTTATCGCCAGGGAACAACGAATTTTCCGTGGGGTACTTTCGCAGTCAATATTTTGGGTTGCATACTGATCGGGGTATTCTATACCCTCACCTCACGCATTCATATCAACAATGATATAAGACTGATGCTCACTATCGGACTTTGCGGTGGCTTCACTACTTTTTCCACTTTCAGCAACGAAAGTCTGCAATTACTGAAATCAGGACTCTACCCCTCTTTTTTCACCTACATCATCGGTAGTGTGGTATTGGGTATCCTCGGAGTAATGCTAGGGATATGGATGAGCGAATAAAGCAAAAAATATCCCTCCGGCTCTATACCACATAGAACAGGAGGGATTGAAATTGCACCTCAGTTATTAAACCTTATTTTAATCTCAAGACACTTCGTCCGGCTGTAATGGCTGCACTGTTTGCAGGAGTTGACTTACGGGTACAATAATCAAATTCCGCAGTTTTCTCTCCGTTAAATGATTTCCATTTTAATTTCAACTTCACTGTTTTTCCTTCAGTGTCAGGCAAGGAATCCAAATTAAATGCCACCAGTCCGTCGGCAGGTTCACCATATACATCACCAAAAAGCATTATGACGGAATTCTACCTCATAAGGATTTTCAGCATCTTTACTCATCAACAAATTGACAAAATGAGCTTGACTGCGATTCCCCCACATGGTTCTGAAACGCAAAGTCAAATAACCGTCCTCGGCAATTGTTACCCAATCGTTAATCATATCTACAGGGTCAGTACCATATACTTCATCATTCTTATCTCCTAAATCACCGGCAATCGGTTTTGTCAAGATACTGTCTATCCAGTTGATATGTACAGCCTTGTCATACTCTCCGCTTGACTCATTCACCGGATCGAAATTTACAAGGGCCCTTACTTCCTTCTCACCATAGGGAGAATTTTTCATATTGACAGGTAACAGTGTCGTACTGTCATCCAACTGCATAAAAATGAATTGTCGCCCACCGGTTTCACAGTAACCAGTGCATTGGGCAACGCATATCTATAATAATCATTATCATCATCATCCAAACAGGATTGAAAGATCATCACAGAAGCAAGTACCGCTACAGACGCAAGCAATTTATTAAAACCAAAAAACTTTTTCATTGTGCTTTTCTTTACTTAGTTAATTATTCTAGTTTATAAGTCCTTTCTATTGAAAGAAATGCAGGCCATACCATAATGCTGCACGAAGTTTTGTTAAGAAAACATAATCATCTGACAGTTATGTTACAAACCTTCTTCCATTTATATTTCTTATATTCACACAAGCGAGCTATAGGCGAACAAAGGGATAATTTTACCGAAATTTAGCTCATCTCAAATTACTAATCCTATGATTTTTTTTATCTTAATTTTGTTACTGTTTTTGAAAAAAAAGAAAAGATTTAGAATAAAGAGTTTTATGAAAGCTACTATCACAAGTCTCATTTTTTACTACTGTCATTAACCGTCTCATCGCAGACTTATAAATACATTGGCATAGAAGAAGGACTAAGCAATCAGAAAATATACAAAATTCAGAAAGATGCTCGTGGATATATGTGGTTCCTTACCCATGTGGGGATAGACCAATATAACGGAAAAGAAATAAAACATTATAAATTAAGAGAAGGTAACAGGGAACTAGACCCGTTATTGAATATAAACTGGACTTTTTAGATAAAACAGGTACACTACTGGTCACAGGAAAACAAGGCAGAATTTTTCGTTATGATTCAGGCCACGACCGTTTTGTACAGATATACAGTATGTACAATTACTGGAATAAGGACTACCATGCTTTCGTGAGATATAGTTACATAGACCAGGAGGATAACGTATGGCTGTGCGGCAAATCGGCTATCCACCTTTTTAACATAGAATCCGGACAAAAGCAACGAATCTCTAACCGACTGGGAAATATCACCTGCATAGAACAGATAAACAGTGAACATTTCTTTATAGGTACAGACAAAAGAATCTATCTGGCAAAACTGGAAAACGGGAATTTAAAAGAGCTCTCCTGCGGCAAACTGGGAATGATGGATATGCACGTACATGAATTATATCTACACCGTACAGCCAACAAACTATTTATAGGCACTTTTGAAAAGGGAGTCTATATATATGACTTGAACAGCCAGAAAATTGTACGTCCCGAAGTAGAACTGACAGATGTGAATATTACACGGATCAGTCCTTTGAACACAAAGGAATTATTAGTAGCCACTGAAGGAGCAGGAGTACACAAGTTAAACATAGACACCTATGAAACAGATCCTTATATCATTGCAAACTATGGTAGTTACAACGAAATGGATGGAAACATTATCAATGATGTATATGTAGACAACGAGCAGCGTATCTGGCTGTCCAACTATCCTACGGGAATTACCGTCCGCAATAACCAATATACCAACTACAACTGGATAAAGCACTCTATTGGCAACCGGCAGTCACTAGTAAACAACCAAGTAAACTCCATTATAGAAGACAGTGACGGGGATCTGTGGTTTGGAACAAGCAACGGCATCAGCTTATACGATTCAAAACAAAAGCAATGGCGTTCTTTCCTAAGCTCTTTCAATCACGGACTAAAAAATCAGAACCGCATTTTTATTACTTTATGCGAAGTCTCTCCGGGTATTATATGGGCGGGAGGATATGCATCGGGCATTTTCCAGATTACCAAGAAAAACGGGAACATAGAATACCTCACCCCTGCCCAATCCTTCCATCTGAATGTACGTGCCGACAAATACATACGCGACATTAAAAAGGACAGATACGGGTGTATATGGTCCGGAGGATATTATAATCTGAAATGCTTTAATCTGAAGACACGCCAAGGACGTCTTTATCCCGGACTAGGTTCTGTTACTGCCATTGAAGAAAAGGACAGTACATCTATGTGGATAGGTACCTCCACCAATCTTTTTCTACTGGACCGGAATTCGGGCAAATACCATGAAATACCTCTGCCCGGTGGAGCAACCTACATTTATACGTTACACCAAGAAGACAATGGTTTACTCTACATTGGCACCAGTGGTTCCGGACTATTTACTTATGATCCGGTAAAAGAATCAATCAGCGCCCATTACCATACAGGAAACAGCCCGTTAGTATCAAACAGCATTTATGTTATTCTACCCACAAAAGACGGGAATATCTTGATGAGTACCGAAAATGGTATCAGTATTTTCTCGCCTACCAACCGCCAGTTCCGCAACTGGACTCGCGGACAAGGGTTGATGTCCACCTGTTTCAATGCCGGCTCCGGCGTACTACGTGCCAATGGGAACACCGTATTCGGAAGTACAGACGGTGCACTGGAATTCCCCAAACATAGAGATGCCCAAAACAGGAGATTCACATATGATATTCAGCGATTTCCGTATTTTCTACCAAACTGTATATCCCAATGATCCAAACTCTCCTCTGACTAAAGATATCGACCAAATAGAGAAATTGAATCTGAAATATATGCAAAATACATTTTCCATCCGAGTATCCTCTATCAATTACGATTATCCGTCGGACATACTATATACCTGGCAGTTGGAAGGATTCTACGATGGCTGGACTACTCCCAGTGACGAAGGAACTATCCGATTTACTAATGTTGCTCCCGGCACCTATACACTGCGTGTACGTTCCGTTTCCAAAGAGGATAATAAACACGTGTTGCAGGAGCGGATATTGAAAATAACTGTAGCACATCCCGTGTGGCTCAGTTTTTGGGCTATTTGTATTTATGTCCTGACTATCATTTTAGCAACATACGTCATTTTCCGCCTTCATTCCATGCGCAGAGAAAAAAGGCCTCGGATGAAAGAACTCGGTTCTTTATCAATACAGCGCATGATATCCGTACTCCGCTGACACTGATAAAGGCACCTTTGGAAGAAATTCAACAAAAAGAAAATTTAAGTGAAGAAAGTCAGGCCAATATGCTTACAGCCATGAAGAACGTGGACACTTTGATACGCCTCACCACCAATCTGATAAACTTCAGCAAAGCCAATGTGTACTCCTCCTCCCTTCGTATATCGGAACACGAACTTAATACCTATATGGAAGGAATATACCATGCCTTTTATAGTTATGCAGAAGCCAAACAGATCAAACTCGACTACAAAAGCAACTTTGAATATCAAAATGTATGGTTCGACAAAGAAAAGATGGACTCGATCACAAAAAATCTGATTTCAAATGCCATCAAATATACTCCCGCCCACGGTGAGGTACACATTATCACCCGCCATGACAAGGACAACTGGAGTCTGGAGATTACGGACACGGGCATCGGGATTCCTGCCAAAGAACAGAAAAAGTTATTTAAGTTACACTTCAGGGGCAGCAATGCCATCAATGCAAAAATTACAGGCAGTGGAATCGGACTGATGTTAGTGTGGAAACTGGTACGTATTCATAAAGGAAAGATCAGCATAGAAAGCGTAGAGAATAAAGGCACCCGCGTAAAGGTTATCTTCCCCCAAAAACAATTCCGAAGTCAACAGGTTCCGACAGAAACGGTACAACAAGAAAACGTGGTACCAGTATCCCCTAGTGCAGTCTCTCCCCACACTTATAAAGATCAGTATCGGCAGCATGTTCAAAATGCACAGCGCATCCTGGTTGTGGAAGACCATGACGATCTACGCGAATATCTGTCTCATACTTTATCCGAAGCTTATCAAGTGGAAACATGTACCAATGGAAAAGAAGCCTTAAAAATCATCCCCGAATTTAAGCCTGATTTAGTATTATCGGACATTATGATGCCCGAAATGCGGGGGGACGAATTGTGTTCTGCTATCAAGAATAATATACTGACGTCTCATATCCCTGTAATTCTGCTAACAGCATTAAATGACGAAAAGAATATCGTTGAAGGGTTGGAAACAGGTGCGGACAAATACCTGATAAAACCTTTTAACATAGGAATACTAAAAGCATCCATAGCCAATATACTGACTAACCGTGCACTACTTCGTAGCAAATATGCAGAAATAGAACTACACAATGACAGCATTTCCATAAATTATAGCAACACATTGGATCAACAGTTCCTGGAAGCAGTAAAAGAAACAATAACTGAAAATCTAGACAATTCAGGTTTCAACGTGGAGTCACTCTGTGCTTCACAAAATATGAGCCGTTCCAGTTTCTACAATAAACTAAAAGCATTGACAGACCAAGCTCCGGCAGACTATATCCGCCTGATCCGGCTGAAACGGGCAGCGCAATTACTATCCGAAGGACAGTATAATATATCCGAAATATCAGATATGACCGGGTTTAATGATGTAAAATATTTCCGCGAGGTATTCAAAAAATACTATAAAATAAGTCCTAGCGGATATAGCAAGGGAGAAATGAAGGAAGAACCGACTAAACCATAAGATTCCTAAAGAAACTTATTTTGAACAAAATTTATCATTAACGCATTAACAGATAAAAGAGAAAATGAGTACTTTCGGGGCATTCATCCGTAGAATAAACTGACTTATGATAGGAAAAATTAAAATGATGGCAATCATCACGTTTTACGTAGCTGTATTACTTGTTATTGCAGTGTATTTGCAAGACGGAAGCGGGACATTCTCCCATTTTTTCGAAAATGCAAATCTATACATACGTAATTTGCGTAATGTACATGCTCCGGCTTTCCATCAAACTTATGACAATTATCTGCAACTTTTTCCACTCATACTTCTATTCGGACTGAAATTGGGAGGAATAAGAGGTAATTTCGGATGGAAACGGCTGTTCACTTTCATAGTCTTGTCAGTCGTACTGACGCAGCTGGTAGTAAATGGATTAAAACTCACCACAGGGGTGCTTCGCCCGGATGCCACAAATTATTTCTCTTTTCCTTCCGGACATACGGCAGCAGCGTTTATGGCAGCTACCCTATTGTATAAGGAATATGGATTCAAAGGATATTGGGTAGGATTAGTAGCATACGCAGCAGCTATAGTTACAGGGTTTACCCGCATTCTGAATAACCGTCACTGGCTGTTTGATGTCATCATTGGTGCGGCCTTGGGAATATTGCTTACTGATTTGGCTTTCCGCCTGGTACAACTCATATTCAAAGACCGGGGACTTATACAACATAAATAAATACTATAAACTTAATAACACAACAAACTTGGCACTTATGAAAAAACAAATGATCTTATTGGGAATGTTAATGGCATTTTGTATGGCAGAGGCCAAAGTAACACTGCCTGCATTATTCACAGACAATATGGTATTACAACAAAAATCGAATGTCATTTTTCATGGCCATTCATCTACAAAAAAAGAAGTGATAATAAAAACGGGATGGAATAAGCATCCCTATACGACATCACCTGACAAAGAAGGAAATTGGAAAATAGAAGTTCCTACCCCATCTGCCGGAGGTCCTTATGAAATTATCATTTCGGACGGGGAGGAGCACATACTGCAAAATATTCTGATTGGCGAAATATGGTTGTATACAGGAGAATGTGAAACAGAAACTCCCATAGATATACCCTCCCAACCTTATATCCGTCTGTTTCAGACAAAAAAGAAATCTCTTTAGTTCCCAAGAAAGATTTGCATGCTACACAAGAAGGTTGGAAAGAATGTACCTCTGAAACCATAACCGGACTCCCTGCAATCGGATATTTTTTTGCCAGTCAGTTACAAAAAAAAACTGAAAGTACCCATAGGTATAATAAGTTGTACCTGGAAAGATACTCCTGCAGAAGCATGGGCCAGTTATGATGCGTTAGAAAACCTGCCAAGTTACAACAAAGAAACTGAAATGCTTGAATCCTTGGGGTTCAATCCTGAAAAAATAGAAGCAGAATATGCCCGTCAAAGAGAAGAGTGGTATCAAGCTCTTTACGAACACGATATGGGATGGTGCGATGACCACCAAGTATGGGCGGAACCTGATTATTCGGATGAGAACTGGAAAACAATGGAACTTCCGGGATACTGGGAAGATAAGGGAATGAAAGACTTCGATGGAGTAGTGTGGTTCAGAAAAACGATAGATATTCCACGTAACTGGACTAGAAAAAATGTCACAATAAATTTAGGGAACATTGCCGATGAAAGCATCGTATATTATAACGGGACTGAAATAGGACGAAACACGAAAGCCGATGCGTCCCACTGTTACACAATTCCCTATAAGCTGGTAAAACGCGGAAAAGCTGTACTGACCATACGTGTGACCAATTACAAAAGCAAAGGAGGAATATATGGCCGTCCAGAAGACATGAAGCTGAGTGTAAAAGGCAAAGATCCTATCTCATTGGCAGGAGAATGGAAATACCTATCCGGTCTCTCATTAAGTGGAATCCCCCCTGTACCCATTTCACCAGAAAGTAACCCTAAGTATCCCACAGGATTATTCAATGCAATGATACATCCGCTTACCTCTTTCCCTCTTCAAGGTGTTATATGGTATCAAGGAAAGAGTAATTTGGAAAGCAGCGATGAATATGCAGACTTATTCATGTCATTGATAGCCGACTGGCGCGATAAATGGCAAAAACCACAAATGCCTTTCTACTTTGTGCAACTGCCCAATCATGAGAAAAAAGAAGAAGCACAAGATGATTCAGACTGGGCGGCCATGCGTGAAGCACAAGCACAGGCTTTACACTTGAATCATACAGGCATGGTGATAACCACCGATATTGGGAAAGAAAAAAGCAATACCTTCCAAAGTACTCTGGAAACAGGTCTTCGCCTATCACAGTTAGCTTTAAAGCAAACTTACGGAAAAAGAAAAATGCCTCAATATCCGGTTTATAAAGGCTACAGCATCGAAGGAAATACCCTTCGCATCCATTTTGAAAACTTAGGAAAAGGATTCTTGCATCCCGACCCAGTACGCGGATTTATAATCGCAGGTACAGATCGGATTTTTTATCCGGCAACAGTAACTGTAAAAAAGAAAGAAATAATTGTACAATCACCCGATGTACCTCATCCTGTAGCCGTAAGATACAATTGGGCCAACCATACTGATGGTACCTTATTCGGAGCATCAGGCCTGCCTGTAGCTCCATTCCGAACAGATAATTGGTAATTATTGCAAGCTATATGAATAGCCACTTAGATAATTCCTGTATATTTGCACTATTTTAAAATAAACAAAGAAAAACAATGGGAATGGTAATAGGTATAGACGTAGGCGGAAGCACCACCAAGATAATAGGTGTGGATAAAGAAGGCATAAAACATCCTATGATTGTAAAAGCCGAAGATCCTATCACTTCGTTATTCGGTGCTTTCGGCAAATACATATATGATAATGGAATCAGCTTAAACGACATTGATAAAGTCATGTTGACAGGAGTGGGAAGTGCTTACGTAAACCAACCCTTATATGGACTCTCTACTGATCATACGGATGAGTTTCTAGCAAACGGTCTTGGAGCTCACTATGACTCCCAATTGCAAGACCTTATTGTAGTAAGCATGGGTACCGGCACCTCTTTTGTAAAAGTGGAAGGAGGTAAAAACATATCTCACATAGGTGGTATAGGTATTGGCGGAGGAACCATTCAAGGACTATCTCGCCTGTTGTTAAAAACACAGAATATTCATCAAGTGGTAAAGATGGCAGAAAAAGGTGTAATAGAAAATATTGATCTGCAAATCAAGGATATTTGCAATACCCCTCTACCTGGACTGCCTCTGGATGCCACCGCTTCCACATTTGGCAAAGCAAGTTCAAACGCCTCTATGGAAGATGTAGCAGCGGGAATCATTCATATGGTATTACAATCAATAGGACAATCTGTCATATTAGCAGCACTGAATAGCCACATTAAAGATTTTGTCCTAATAGGTAATTTGACCAAAATGCCACAATGCAAAGAAATATTCCCAGTTATGGAAGAAATGTACCAATGCCATTTTTGGATACCTGAATATGCAGAGTATCGCACGGCATTGGGAGCAGCACTAGCTTATACACATAAATAAGAAAGAGAACCGTACTGTTCCTAACTCCTTTCTATTATTATGCTTAGCATAGCAGCAAGATTTTTCAGGGATATTCAGTAAATGTCTCTAAAAAATAAGATGGCATATGAAGATGATAGGGCATGACCATTTCATATGCCATTCTTATTGTCATTTTTCCGTGCTTTCTCACATACTTCTATCCGACAGGACATGACGTTCCGGAAGAAGTCTGATGACCTCTTCTGATTCTGTGAGTAAAATCATATCATCTTTGCTTTAGCTGTTTTGTTTCTGATTTTTTCTATCATCAGTATGGCATTTGCCGTATGTATTCCAAAGAAAATCCACAGTATTTCCGTCTTCCTGTTTCTGGCCTTTATCCTTGAGAGCGAGTAATGTTGCTTTTGAGTGCCGAAGCTTCCTTCAAGCCGTGTTGCCCTTTCTTTTGAGAGTTCGCTTCTAAGCACCTTCCTCAAAGGCTCATCTTTGGCCGCCCTTCCCTTGCGCACAAAGGATGTGGATATCCCATATTTTGTACAGAACTTTCTGTTGGCATTATTGGCATATATGGAATCGGCAGCCACACATCTTACCCTTACATTCATAAGCTTCTGCTGCATACGGATACAGTCCTTCAAGCGTATACCCTCATTGAATGCCTTGAACGAGAGGTGTTCGATGAACGATATGCCGTCTATCTGTATATTATTGACCTTTGCACCGAACTCGACGGACTTGGTTTCCTTGCCTCTGACGATGGGACGTACATAATGACGGTCAATGCTGACGATGCGGTCACTGACTTTCCGCCCTTCAAACATTTCCTTTTCTTGTACAAACACCTTTCTGATGATGGAAAGACGCTTATGGTAATCCTGGGTATATCGGAGTAAAGCACCGTACTCGCTATGGATCCCATCCCTTTGACTGAGGAGCTTTTCAAGAAGCTTGATCATACGGCGCTTAAGCATTCTTGTCCTTGAAGCTCTCCTCTTTCTTTTCTTGCAGTAGGACAGATAGGATTCCGCCACATTCCTGTATTTGTTGCGCGGATGCCTTATGCCCAGCTCCCTGCAATGCCGGCATATATGCCTGTAGAGCCATTCGAGGCTTTCCCAAAGGAGTTTCATGTCCGTAGGAAAACGCATGTGGCTTTCATAGCATGTGGCATCGGTCATGCAGACGTGAAGGTTATCAAGATAAGGTTTCCAGTGTGAAGCCAGGAGCTCCTGGAAAGAATCAATGTCAAGGCGGGATGCTATCTCATTACGGATGGCACTGACTATCTTGAAGTTGGTTATGGGAAGGGACGGGGAATCATAATTCCACAGAAAATCTGGTAGTGTATGTTCCCGTTCAGATGTTCCACCAGTTGCCTGTCGGAGAATCCGGTGTATGCCTTCAGGACCATAAGGGCGATCTTTGCGGAAGGACTGAATCTGTTCCTGCGTCCCAGGCGCCGGTCCGACAGGCCGGCGGCTTTTGCCATACATTCAAACGGAAAGACAGAATGAAGCTTGCCAAGCTCACTCTCATTAAAACTCTTGCGGTATTTTTCCAGAATATCAAATTCTGTAAAACACAAAGTAGGGTGAATTTCTGAAATATTCACTATCTTTGCCATATCTTATTAGTTTGGATATTTCCCCCGTTTTGGCCGTCAAACCTTATTTTCGGGGAATACCTAAAGATACAAAAAAGCCAACTAATTCGCAATACTTTGTGTATGAATTAGTTGGCTGATTTTGTAATATTTAATGAATGTCCCTTTTCAGCTCAATGAAAAAGAAAAAGTGCATCTCCCGCTGATCTTCTAAAGTGGGAGATACAATAAATATCATAAAATTAGCCAACTAATTTATACTTAAAGTAGGGATATTCAATAAATAACGTGAGTTCGAAATAAAATCAAAAAATAGCAAGTTGTCCGTCATTGACAAACTTTACGTCAATGGCGGGCTTTTTTTCAAAAAAGCAGTATGCCGCGATAGCCGACAAGGAGTTGGCTATAAAGTTACTGAATGAACGATGTCTTGAGTGTTCAATCTGTGCGATGTTCTTCAGTTCGTCATTGACCGTTTCAATCAAGGCTCTTTTTCTTAGCAAAATCTTGTCGGCAATACTCATCAGTGAGTTCCTCATATTATTTTTAACTTTAGTAACAAGCTGTATGCCATTAAGGAAAAGGTTTTCAAACAGAGCCTGACCTATATATCCCTTGTCTGCACATAGTTTTCCTTTGATGTTTTCCAGAAACCTACCCTGTTTCAACGGTTCCCGGTCATCCACGTTTCCAGGCGTGAACATGAAATTGAGGATTTCACCCTTGTCATTGATTATCAGATGCAGCTTGAATCCGAAGAACCATCCCATAGAACATCTCACGCTCGGCAAGCCCTTCAAATGTCTTATGAATCAAGATTCTTTGGTTACGACATACACATAAGGGAGTGGAATCAACGAAACTGATGCCGGTACAAGTTCGCAGCAGTACTCTTTTGATGAATATGGTCATGGGAAGCAATACTTCCTTCTCCAGTTCCACAAAACGGTTATAAGAAACCTGACGAGGAAAAAGGTGTTTCAGATGTTTACAGACATACTCCTTGTAGTAATGCTTGAAACAACGGAAACCACCGGAGTGAAACAGGATTAGAATAACCATAATCTCTGCATCACTCATACGGTTGGGTTTGTTACGATGCATGGTCTTCATATCCTTAATCATATATTTTTCCTGTTGCAATGTAAATTCCTTGCAAAAATCATCGGCCATACAATAAATCTCTGTAACTTTAGACTCTGGAAACATAGTGGTAATCGTTTAAATGTTATAATTCAGCACTATAAATTTAATACTTTTATCGCTATGTTTCTAATTATAAGTGAAATATATTTATTCTTATTTCGAACTCACGTTAAATATTCCTAAAACATGAGTACCCGGCGAGGGTTTCCGGAACCGCTTCCGCCGGAGAAAGGACAAGGCGGAGCCTTCCGGACAGTTCTGTGGGAAACGTACCCACACCCACGGGGAAAAAACGGTAGAGGTCACATTTCACACGTGCGTATACAAAAAAAGCCTCCGGAACTTCTTCAAGTCCGGAGGCTTCAATCAAAACGGCGGCTACCTACTCTCCCACTGTGACGCAGTACCATCGGCGTGACAAGGCTTAACTTCTCTGTTCGGAATGGGAAGAGGTGGAACCCTTGTGCTATAGCCACCTGAATAAGGTTGACATATTGTTGAGCTGTTATCGTAATTTCATTCTGTAGTAAAAACCAAAGGTATACACCATCCGACATATAAGGAAAGTGGACGGGCAATTAGTAATGCTCGGCTTTGATGTCTCCATCTTTACACCTGCATCCTATCAACGTCGTAGTCTACAACGACCCTGAGAAATCTAATCTTGTGGCCGGCTTCGTACTTAGATGCTTTCAGCACTTATCCGATCCAGACTTAGATACCCGGCAATGCACCTGGCGGCACAACCGGCAAACCAGAGGTCTGTCCAACACGGTCCTCTCGTACTAGTGTCAGAGCCACGCAAATTTCATACGCCCACGATAGATAGAGACCGAACTGTCTCACGACGTTCTGAACCCAGCTCGCGTGCCACTTTAATGGGCGAACAGCCCAACCCTTGGGACCTTCTCCAGCCCCAGGATGTGACGAGCCGACATCGAGGTGCCAAACCACCCGTCGATATGAGCTCTTGGGAGGGATCAGCCTGTTATCCCCGGAGTACCTTTTATCCTTTGAGCGATGTCCCTTCCATGCGGAAACACCGGATCACTATGCTCTAGTTTCCTACCTGATCGACTTGTCAGTCTCCCAGTCAAGCGCCCTTATGCCATTACACTCTAAGGCCGGTTACCAATCGGCCGGAGGGCACCTTTAGAAGCCTCCGTTACGCTTTTGGAGGCGACCACCCCAGTCAAACTACCCACCAATCAATGTCCCCGTACCACGGGTTAGAATCCAAACAAATAAAGGGTCGTATTTCAACAGCGGCTCCACAAATACTGGCGTACCTGCTTCAAAGCCTCCGACCTATCCTACACATCACGTGCCCAGATTCAATGATAAGCTATAGTAAAGGTTCACGGGGTCTTTTCGTCCCATCGCGGGTAATCGGCATCTTCACCGATACTACAATTTCACTGAGCTCACGGTTGAGACAGCGTCCAGATCATTACACCATTCGTGCAGGTCGGAACTTACCCGACAAGGAATTTCGCTACCTTAGGACCGTTATAGTTACGGCCGCCGTTTACTGGGGCTTCAATTCAACGCTTCTCTTATCGATGACATCTCCTCTTAACCTTCCAGCACCGGGCAGGTGTCAGGCTGTATACTGGATCTTTCGATTTGGCACAGCCCTGTGTTTTTGTTAAACAGTTGCCTGGACCGATTCTCTGCGCCCTCCCATAAAAGGGTAGGGACCCTTTATCCCGAAGTTACAGGGTCAGTTTGCCTAGTTCCTTAACCGTGAATCACTCAAGCGCCTTAGAATATTCATCCCGACTACGTGTGTCCGTTTGCGGTACGGGTACCTGCAGGATTAAGTTTAGCGGATTTTCTCGGCAGCATGCTTACGCGCACTATTGCCTTGTCCCGAAGGACGCGGCATACTCTCAAGTTCGGATCTCATGGTGGATTTGCCTGCCATGATCGACTCCTACACCCTTCAACCATCTATTCCGTCAGATGGCGGCACTGTCACTACTGCGTCTCCACGTCACTCCTGAAGGTAGTAACGGAATATTAACCGTTTCTGCCATCGGCATCGCCGTTCGGCTGAGCCTTAGGACCCGACTGACCCTGATCCGATTAGCGTTGATCAGGAAACCTTAGTCTTTCGGCGAGGGGGTTTCCCGCCCCCTTTATCGTTACTTATACCTACATTTGCTTTTCCAGACGCTCCAGAATACCTCACGGTACGCCTTCGACGCTGACTGGAATGCTCCCCTACCGATCATATAAATGATCCCACTGCTTCGGTAGACAACTTGATACCCGATTATTATCCACGCCCGACTCCTCGACTAGTGAGCTGTTACGCACTCTTTAAATGAATGGCTGCTTCCAAGCCAACATCCTAGCTGTCTTAGCAGTCAGACTTCGTTAGTTTAACTTAGCTGTCATTTCGGGACCTTAGCAGGTGGTCCGGATTCTTCTCCTCTCGGGCACGGACCTTAGCACCCATGCCCTCACTCCTGCGGTAGAACTGATGCGCATTCGGAGTTTGTCAAGACTTGATAGGCGGTGAAGCCCTCGCATCTTATCAGTCGCTCTACCTCACATCAGTAACCCGCAAGGCTGCACCTAAATGCATTTCGGGGAGTACGAGCTATCTCCAAGTTTGATTAGCCTTTCACCCCTACCCTCAGCTCATCCAGAAGCTTTTCAACGCTTATTGGTGCGGTCCTCCAGCTGGTGTTACCCAGCCTTCAACCTGGCCAAGGGTAGATCACTTGGTTTCGCGTCTGCCACTGCCGACTATACGCCCTGTTCAGACTCGCTTTCGCTTCGGATACGTGTGTCGTCACACTTAACCTTGCCGGCAAAGGCAACTCGTAGGTTCATTATGCAAAAGGCACGCCGTCACTCATTAACGAGCTCCGACCGCTTGTAGGCGCACGGTTTCAGGAACTATTTCACTCTTCTGTTCGAAGTGCTTTTCACCTTTCCCTCACGGTACTGGTTCGCTATCGGTCTCTCGGGAGTATTTAGCCTTACCGGATGGTCCCGGCAGATTCACGCAGAATTCCTCGTGCTCCGCGCTACTCAGGATACTACTATGCTTCGACAACATTCGAATACGCAACTGTCATGCTCTATGGTCTTTCTTTCCAGAAAGTTCTTCTCTGATGTCTTCATGCAACGGCGTAGTCCTACAACCCCACCCATGCCGTAACATGGATGGTTTGGGCTGTTCCCCGTTCGCTCGCCACTACTGGGGAATCATTGTTTATTTTCTTTTCCTGCAGGTACTAAGATGTTTCAGTTCCCTGCGTTAGCCTCTTACATAGTAAGATAATACCTCTTCAAGATATTGGGTTGTCCCATTCGGAAATCTCTGGATCAAAGGTCATTTGCACCTCCCCAAAGCTTATCGCAGCTTATCACGTCCTTCATCGCCTCCGAGAGCCAAGGCATCCGCCATGCGCCCTTTTTACTTTCCTTATCCATTCGCCCACACTTGCGTGCCGGCGGGATGATATATACTTTCAGCTCTTTACTACTAAAATTACTGTTTGCTTGTACAATATGTCATAGATCGTTCATCTTCGTTTCTTACGTTTCCGATGGAGTGGAGAATAACGGATTCGAACCGTTGACCCTCTGCGTGCAAGGCAGATGCTCTAGCCAGCTGAGCTAATCCCCCGAACTTGATTCCGTTCGTAGTCCCAGGCAGAGTTGAACTGCCGACCTCTACATTATCAGTGTAGCGCTCTAACCAACTGAGCTATAGGACTAAGTTCAACCTAGTCTGTTTAATTAGACCCGGCTTCTTACTTTCTCTCTTCCGTATCATTACGGAATCATATCTTGAATAAACAACACCAGCAGTACAAGAACAAAAACCTTCTCGATCTTTCGTCCTCTCCAGAAAGGAGGTGTTCCAGCCGCACCTTCCGGTACGGCTACCTTGTTACGACTTAGCCCCAGTCACCAGTTTTACCCTAGGGCGCTCCTCGCGGTTACGCACTTCAGGTACCCCCGGCTCCCATGGCTTGACGGGCGGTGTGTACAAGGCCCGGGAACGTATTCACCGCGCCGTGGCTGATGCGCGATTACTAGCGAATCCAGCTTCGTGGAGTCGGGTTGCAGACTCCAGTCCGAACTGAGAGAGGTTTTTGGGATTGGCATCCTCGCGTGGTAGCGGCCCTCTGTACCCCCATTGTAACACGTGTGTAGCCCCGGACGTAAGGGCCGTGCTGATTTGACGTCATCCCCACCTTCCTCACATCTTACGATGGCAGTCTTGTCAGAGTCCTCAGCGGAACCTGTTAGTAACTGACAACAAGGGTTGCGCTCGTTATGGCACTTAAGCCGACACCTCACGGCACGAGCTGACGACAACCATGCAAAGCACCTTCACAGATGCCTTGCGGCTTACGGCTTTCACCGTAATTCATCTGCAATTTAAGCCCGGGTAAGGTTCCTCGCGTATCATCGAATTAAACCACATGTTCCTCCGCTTGTGCGGGCCCCCGTCAATTCCTTTGAGTTTCACCGTTGCCGGCGTACTCCCCAGGTGGAATACTTAACGCTTTCGCTTGGCCGCTTGCCGTATATCGCAAACAGCGAGTATTCATCGTTTACCGTGTGGACTACCAGGGTATCTAATCCTGTTTGATACCCACACTTTCGAGCCTCAATGTCAGTTGCAGCTTAGCAGGCTGCCTTCGCAATCGGAGTTCTTCGTGATATCTAAGCATTTCACCGCTACACCACGAATTCCGCCTGCCTCAACTGCACTCAAGATATCCAGTATCAACTGCAATTTTACGGTTGAGCCGCAAACTTTCACAACTGACTTAAACATCCATCTACGCTCCCTTTAAACCCAATAAATCCGGATAACGCTCGAATCCTCCGTATTACCGCGGCTGCTGGCACGGAGTTAGCCGATCCTTATTCATAAAGTACATGCAAACGGGTATCCATACCCGACTTTATTCCTTTATAAAAGAAGTTTACAACCCATAGGGCAGTCATCCTTCACGCTACTTGGCTGGTTCAGGCTCTCGCCCATTGACCAATATTCCTCACTGCTGCCTCCCGTAGGAGTTTGGACCGTGTCTCAGTTCCAATGTGGGGACCTTCCTCTCAGAACCCCTATCCATCGAAGACTAGGTGGGCCGTTACCCCGCCTACTATCTAATGGAACGCATCCCCATCGTCTACCGGAATACCTTTAATCATGTGAACATGCGGACTCATGGTGCCATCTTGTATTAATCTTCCTTTCAGAAGGCTGTCCAAGAGTAGACGGCAGGTTGGATACGTGTTACTCACCCGTGCGCCGGTCGCCATCGGCCTTAGCAAGCTAAGACCATGCTGCCCCTCGACTTGCATGTGTTAAGCCTGTAGCTAGCGTTCATCCTGAGCCAGGATCAAACTCTTCATTGTAATAATATCTTTTTCAACTGTTCAGTTGATAATCTGCTCAAGGATTCCAAATCTATCAATATCAATATTGACGGTTCTTGTTTTTCCGTACACCATATATATATTACATACGGTGCACCGGCTTGTACTACTTGTTTGTTTATCTTAAATCTTTCAAAGAACTCTCATTTATGTTTTGCCATCGTTTCCGAAAGCGGATGCAAAGGTAAGAGATTTTATCGTAACCACCAAATGTTTTCGAAAGTTTTTTTGAAAAAGTTTTTTTTTCGAAACTTCCATAAAAGGCGGGACGTCCATCCTCCCCAGGTCTTATCCGTTCTCGCTCCCTTAGCCCCGCTAAGGTAAGATACTGGGTGCAGACACTGTCAAGGAAAACTCTCCTACGTTTGTTTCACCAAGTCAGTCACACACTGTCTGAAGTGCCGCATCTCTCTCGATTGCGGATGCAAAGATAGACCTTTTAACGAGAACCAGCAAACATACGAAGGAAAAATTATACGGATTTCCTGAAACTTTTTTGTAATACTCTGAATAACAGATGTGTTACAAAGCATGTTTTTATAACGGAGGACACCGGAGGAAAAAGACACACACATTATAATATTCGCACGCGCGTATAAGGACGGAAAAAGGAAGGGGCCCATACGAAAACAGCAGACGGAAAAACACACTAAAAAACAAAACTACCATTTAAGACAAGAACGAAATCAAAGATAATAAATAAGTAAATTCTATAATTCTCTTTATCCTTAATTCCGCAGCACTTTAGTTTAACTATTTTTATAAGTTCCTGAGCAACAAAAAGTTGCCCAGGATTTTGCCATGTCAGATTTTTCACTTACCTTAGTGCTGCAAATCAAGACAAGCAAAAATCATCAATGACATGGCAAAGGTACAACAAAAATCTGAGAAAATCACCGCTTTTGGCGGAATTTTTTCAATCATGGAGCAATTTGACTCCATGCTTTCACCTATTATCGACCAGACACTTGGTCAGAGATGCAGCAGTATCATCGGATATCAGTACAGCGAAATTATTCGTTCTCTGATGAGCGTGTACTTCTGTGGCGGTTCATGCGTGGAGGATGTAACATCGCATCTGATGCGTCATCTCTCGTATCATCCGACCTTGCGCACATGCAGCTCTGATACCATCCTCAGAGCCATCAAGGAACTGACACAGGAAAACATCTCATATACTTCCGATAAGGGCAAGACCTATGATTTCAATACGGCAGACAAGCTCAACGCCTTGCTTATAAAAGCCTTGGTTTCCACTGGTGAACTGAATGAGGTGGAAACCTACGATGTTGATTTCGACCATCAGTTCCTTGAAACAGAGAAGTATGATGCAAAACCGACATACAAGAAGTTCCTCGGCTACAGACCTGGCGTATATGTCATCGGTGACATGATTGTCTATGTCGAGAACAGCGATGGCAACACAAATGTGCGCTTTTATCAGGCTGAGACCCACAAGAGATTCTTTGCCCTACTGGAAGCCAACAGCATCCGTGTGAATCGCTTCAGAGCCGACTGTGGTTCGTGCTCGAAGGAAATTGTCAGTGAGATAGAGAAGCATTGCACGCACTTCTACATCCGCGCCAACAGATGCAGTTCGCTCTACGATGACTTGTTTTCACTGAGGGGATGGAAGACGAGGAAATCAACGGCATCCAGTTTGAACTCAATTCCATTCTTGTTGAGAAATGGGAAGGCAAGTGCTATCGTCTTGTCATTCAGAGACAAAAGCGCATGGATGGAGAGCTTGACTTGTGGGAAGGTGAATACACCTACAGATGCATTCTTACCAACGATTATGACTCATCAACAAGAGACATCGTCGAATTTTACAACAAGCGTGGGGGCAAAGAGCGTATATTCGATGATATGAACAACGGATTCGGCTGGAACAGGCTCCCCAAGTCGTTCATGTCAGAGAACACCGTATTCCTTCTGCTTACGGCATTGATACACAATTTCTATAAGACCATCATTAGCAAGCTTGACACCAAGGCTTTCGGGCTCAAGGAAACGAGTCGCATAAAGGCTTTTGTCTTCAGCTTCATCTCCGTACCTGCCAAGTGGATCATGACAGCAAGGCAATACGTGCTGAATATCTATACAGAGAACCGCGCTTATGCAAAACCCTTCAAAACAGAATTCGGATAAGAATCCTTTCTTTCCGGTTAGAATCTGCGTATTACCTCAAGTCGCATCGTGGGGTAAGGGGATGGTGGCTACATATTGATGTTGTGCTGTTGCTTTTTACTGAAAGCTGCTACTAACGACTCATAAATCTACCCTTAATCGTGTATTGGATGATAGTTGCGGATTTTAGGGGCATGAAGGCGTTACTGCTGAACCTTCAGAACAGACCAACTCAGCAGCGAGAGAACAGACACCGCCCTGTCACGCCAGAGCAGGTTGCCGAGTACACCAACATTCCCCTTGCGACCATCTATCAGAAACTCGCAAACAGGGAAATCCCTGGCTCCAAACCCGGCAAGCGATGGGTCATTTATCTTGACGAGATTGACAAATGGCTGGAAGCGAACCGCAAGAATCCCATCCCTTTGACGGATGAGGAGCAGAATGCTGCAATCCTTGCATCGCACAAGCGCAAGCCGAACAAGTCCAGCTGGCAAACTGACCCTATTGTTGAACCTTCAAAAAAAGTGAATGTAGCGAGCGCAACTACTTCACCTTCCCCCAAAGCGATTGCAGACCCAGCTATAGCATCATCCAACGCTGATTGCGTTAATGTTGTTGACATTCCAGATGATTCTGAGCAATCTAACGATGGCATCCATTCAACAGAATCCGACAATGCAACCAGTATTGACGGTATCAATGCTAGCGATGTCACCTCCTCCTTTGACCGATTGAAGGTCATCTACAAGAAGGTTGGCAACAACGAATCGCAAGCCTTTGGCGTATGGCAGCAGCTTAGCGAAAGTGAGCGAACGGCTGCATTCGCACATACCCAGCGATTGCAAGGTGACCTGAGTTTGCGTTCCTATCTATATGTCTATCTGCGTGACAAGGAGTGGATGAAGGCAATGTAGCTATGAAGTAGAGGGCTTGCCCGATGCTTGCCACATAAAACAAGCATCGGGAAGCTCATTACCCGTTCCGATTTTCATCGGGCGGTGGACTGACCACATAAATCTGCAAGCAGAGGTCACAGTATCTGGCATTAAACTATTCTCACACATGGCAGGCCATGAATATCGGAGCCGATACCAGAGGGTAATATCAAGCGTGTAAAATCGGCTTGCCGATGCCACATTTTTCAAGTAGTGGGAAGCCTAATACCCCTGCCTACTATCGATGTCGGGGAAACTAGCCAGATAAAACAGCAAGCTTTTAGGGTTTCTATGACTTTTATGGTTCTTCGAACAACAATATTCAAAATGAAAGACAGCTGGCGACTTCACACAAAGAAGGATATGCATAAGAGGCTTGCCTCTGTCCACTCAAAAGTAGGGAGGGGCAGCCTAATACCCCAGCCATCTATCGATGTAAGGGGAGCTGACCAGATAAAGAAGCAAGCAATTAGGGTATGAATATGACATCAATAATGATAAAGTTCAGACCATCCACAGTGGATGGCAAGGAGGGAGGTCTCTATTTCCAGATTATCCACAACCGAGTAGTCCGTCAGTTGAATACAGATTACAAGGTCTTTGCAGAGGAATGGGATGCAGAGGCGGAAAGCGTTATCGTAAATGGTAATCGTTCTAACCTTCTGTTGGGTATTCAAGAACGTCTGGCATGGGACGTGGCTCGTCTGGAAAAGGTTGTCCGCTCGTTGGAAACGGAGCGTCGTCGCTTCACAGCTGACGACGTGATCACCATGTTCCATAAACTGACCAAGGAGTCCTCTCTCTTTACCTTTATGCATGGTGTCATAGCTCAACTGAAACAGTTGGGAAAAGTCCGAACATCGGAAACCTATACTGCTACACTCAATAGCTTTATGACATTCCGGGACGAGCAGGATGTTCCGCTTGACTGTCGGCTTTATGTCATGATGCTGCAATTTTTGCAGGAAGAACTCTTCATCTTTCATATTGTGCACAAAATTACTGAAAATTTCACGTTCTTGCAAATATTTATCAGAAATTAACGCAAGTTTGTAAAACATTTTTTCTACCTTTGCATTTGAAATTCCCACGCACAAAATGAAAACGCACCTTTGGTGCTTGTGGAGTGGAACAAAAATTAATGCCAAAATGCAGATATCAGTTCATAACAAGACATTAGACTTATCAACCCCACAGGTAATGGGAATACTAAATGTGACTCCAGATAGTGTCTATGCAGGAAGTCGCAAGCAGACAGAACAGGAAATAGCAGAACGTACCAATCAGATAATCCTTGAAGGAGGCAAAATCATTGATGTTGGTGCCTTCTCTACTGGCCCTGGTTCTGCTGATGTCAGCGAGGAAGAAGAACTTCTCCGTATGCGTAACGGACTCGCCATTGTCCGTCGAGAGCAGCCAGATGCCCTCGTGTCTATTGACACCTTCCGTCCATCAGTAGCCCGTATGGCAGTTGAGGAATTCGGAGCAGATATCATAAACGACATTTCAGAAGGACGTGGCTACTACAACAATACCTCCAACGAAAATGCGAAAGTGGATGTTGACGCGAATGAGAATGAGCCTTCGGACATTCTTCTTGAAGTTGCCAGATTGCAAGTACCTTATATATTAATGTCGCTTCAAGCGGATCTTGAGAATACAGTTTCTGTCTTCCTCAAGAAAATCAAGGTCCTCAACTCAATCGGAGTAAAGGATATCATTCTTGATCCCGGCTACGGTTTTGGAAAGGATATCATCGCCGGCAACTACTCATTACTCTCTGCCCAACAGCAGCTTAAGGACACATTCAATCTGCCACTTCTCGTTTGCATCTCAAGAAAGCGCATGGTTTGGCGATTACTTGATTCTTCTGCCGATGAAGCCCTCAACGGCACGACAGTTCTCAACACCCTCGCCCTCGAACGAGGTGCCGACATCCTCCGAGTGCATGATGTCCGTGCCGCCGTAGAAGCCGTAAAGATTTTCACGGAACTTCGAAACAATAGCTAAGAGAGTTATTTACTCTTTACAAAAACGATTTTAACATAAAACAAAATTTGAGTAGTGTAAGTATGCCATATCCACAAATGCCATTCCTCGTGTGTAGAAACTGAACAGGAACATATCACGGGCAAAACTCTTGGATGGAGAATAGCTCAAATCCAAATCTTTCAATTTACGAACGAACTTCAACGGAATAGCTCTCTTTACAGTCTTTTCTGATGAAGTAAACACCTTCTTAAATGGATTCTTATTCTCTACATAGCCATCTTCCACAGCATTATTATATACCGCACGCAAGCGTTTCATATAGAAAGAGATTGTATTGGGAGCCAATTCCTTCGCTCTTAAATGATACTCATACGAAATAAGCATCTCCGAATCAATGTCATCAAAACAAACATCTACACCTTCTCTAAACTTTCTAAAACTGCTAAGGGTGGCTTGATATGTTTCACTTGTGCGATGTTGTCCTTGTCTCCAGAGTTTAGCAATCATTTTTTCCATATACGAAAACAAGGTTATTTCAAATGATTGCTTATGAAACTCATCTACAATCGTATCAACGGTAAATGGAGAATCTGAGATGGTCAATTTCTTTACAATACGCTTGAAACACTTCTTATCGTATTCTATGTGATTTTGTACATATTGCAAATAATTTGCACGAGACGAGTCATCATCCTTAATGATAAGATCTTCCAATTTAGAATCCCATTCACTCCGGGTAATTCGGAAGTTAGTTGAAACTGCCGTACTTTTCGCATATAAATCACTTGGTAGTATAGACTACCTACTTTCCCTCAATCGTTGAAGGTCTGAACTTTAATTTTATAGATACCATAGTATATTCAATTAATCTTTGTTTTACAATAAAAGCCTTCTCTCAATTGCTTAAGGGAAGGCTCTTTAAATAACGGCTACGGGATATATAGCAATTGAAACTCTCTTTTTCTGCGGCGTTCGATGCTGGGAATTGGCTTGCCTTTGTAGCAACGATACGAGATATACTCTTCGTAAATATTCCTGTCGCCGGACTCTATTTTCTTGATAAGGTTACTCTTGGGGCGTTTGCCATAGCCAAGCAAGCGTGAATGTCCCACATTGTAAGCCAACACTGTTAGTAGCAGAGCATCTTTCCCATACTGTCGGAAATACTTGTATCGCTCCAATAGGTCGGCTCTGAGCAACGAATCGGCCTGTGCTTCGGTAATATCGGCTGTCAGGTTTTCGTGTGGAAGCAGTTTATGACCGTAACCGATGTACGGGTGCTTGGTGTGGTCGTGCCACCCCTCAAACTCCTTGATGAGTCCTACCGCCTTGTCGAACAGTTCCGCTGAAACCTCCTTGGGTAGTGGTGGCGAAGAGTCGCCACCTCGTGTCTGTGCCTTGGCATATCCGCAAAGCAGGGTCAGACATATAATCATCAACTTTATTCTCATAGATTCTCTTTTAGTGATTGGTTATGGCGGCAGACACCCGACAAGCGAGTGCCTGCCACCGTTGGTTAAGGATTGATGTTGATTGGAGAGACGATAGTTCCTATGGGAGTAATAGTGTTACCCTCTGTGGTATCCTCTTCCTCCTTCGCCTCGTTGTTGAAAGTGAATGTAAGTTGATACACCTGGTCATGGTTATCCTCGAAATAGACATCTATCGTCTGCTGGTCCTCACACTCCGAGGTATAGTACAGACGGAACACATCTCTGTCAAGCGGATAGCGGTCATTCGGGAGTAATACCATACCATCATCCATTCTCAATGTTCCCTCGCCATCGGGCTGAAAGTAACGAATCGTGTAGCGAGTATCTGAGAAATACCCCTCACGCACAATCTCGCAGCGTATCTCCGCTGTCTCGCCCTGCACCAATCGCTTGGGTACAGGCATTGTCTCAACCGTAAAAGGATAGGTTTGCTGAACATCGAGGTCATCCTCGCAAGATGTGAAGCCCAATACTGCGGTCATCATGGCACCGCAAACCATCATATAGGAAAATAACTTTTTCATAACGTTTTTAATTTTAATTGATAATAAACTTGACACCTAAGCCGAACTGAGTGCTGAACTTGCCGAGTGAGCCTCCCCAGAGGACACGCTCACGCACATTGGCAAGCAGTACAATACGGTCTGTTATATAACTCTCCAATTCAAGGGTGATGGCACCGCCATAGATAAAGGCATCCTTGGCAAGCAGCGTAGAGCCGTCGTGTAGTAGTCTGTCGCCCCAATTCACCGTTTCGTAGCCTGCCAAAGCAGAGCCACCGATAGAGAGGAAGAAGGTCTTTGTAGGATCGGACAGGAACTTCAGGTAGTAACCGCCCTCGGCTGTGAACTGGGCGCGAGGAATGGATGTACCCCGATAGTCGTAGTTTTTGAGCAGATATTCTGCACCCACCACCCAGCGGTTAGCCTTCTTGGTATATCCCGACATCGCTATTCCCGTGTAGTAGTTTAGGGGAGATTTTGAGCCGTTTACAAAGCCGCCTCTGAGTTCCACACCCTTCATCTTCGGGAGATAACGCTGGGCGTATGCCTGCCCTGATGACAGGGCAAGCGATACGACTGCAACAAGTAGAAACAGATACTTTTTCATGGTTACTTCACTTTAAGTTCGTTGATTACCTTTGCTCTTACAATGTCCTCACTCTCAACGGTGAAGGTCTGGTGTCTGCCACCGCTCTTCTCGTGCATCTCCACCACAAGCACCTTGTCGGCAGGGATGGTGAACTTGTCGAAGACAAATACGGTACGCTCATCCTTGTTGCCCGCAACGGTTGTGGCATAGTCGTATGCACGCAGAGGAAAGATGACCTGCTCCTGAATGGCTGTACGCTTCATCACCTGCTTATCCACAATTTTGAAGGTCACAAAGTCCACCTCGTAAGGCACATTCGATGTATTCTTCACCTGCGTATGGAAGTAGAGCAAACCATTGTGGGTGTAGAGTCCACGCAACAGATACTGGATGCCGAAAGCCTTGCTGCCGATGTGCTTGATGTGGCGTTTGTTGTCCTTGTGGATAGCCTTGCTGATAAGATGTACCAACTTAGGCGACTCACTGCCAAGCTCTTGCAAATAGATGTCGAGAGCATTGTTGGGACGGTTCACCTCACTGCCATCGTGAATAAAGTCCTTCATCTCGATATTCAGGAGCAGAGGCTCATCCGAGTACTTCACATTGAAGGTGTAGAAACTGCCACTCTCAGTAATCACCGACATATTGGTCTCATCGCGGAAGTTCTTTACCGTAGCCTTCACACGAATCACATTCTCCGAGCCGTCGGCCTTGCCAGCGATAAGGTTAGGCGAGCCAAGATCGACATAGCGTACTGCTGCAGGAAAGATGATGTGAGTAGTCTTGTCGTATGTCACCTCCAAGCCGTAAGGCGGAATCATACGGTCAAAGGTCAGTTTTTTTGTCAAACCGTGATAGATGTCACCATCCTCCTGCTGTGGATAGATGTCCGTAGTGAGGGTAACATCACCGGCTACCGTGTTAGTTACTGCGGTTGAATCAACCGACTGTGCATTGGCACTTACAACGCCCATCGTGAGGGCAAGCATTACAAAAATCTTTTTCATGTCTTTAATGTTTTAATGGGTTATTGATTGTTTTGATAAAGCATCAGGGTATATCCTGATTTGAGGTGTACCTTCTCTTCACGCATCTTCTTGGAGATATACTGCGACACGCCCTGTATGGCACCACGACCTACTTCGGATAGCAGTTGGTCTCCGGCAGACTGGTTGGTGATGGATATGCTTGTTCCGAGGTTCTGTCCCAGATTTGCTGCCATCTCCTTTGCCGCACTTGCCTCCATGGAGCCGGGTATGAAGATTCCCGCCTGTCCGTCATTGTCGTGGACGGTAAGTTCTACGGGAATGATTGTTCCGTTATGCTCCACCTGAAGAATCTCTATGTCGAGCCTTTCGCCTTTGATGCTGCCTTCACCCGTGATGAGGGTGTTTCGTGGCAGTACATACTTCCCGACACGCATTGCCTCCAAGAGTCGCAGTCGCACACTCTGACCGCTTGTGATGGTCTGGTCGCCATGCACGCACGCCTTGATGGTGTTTCGTGAAGTCTCGGCAGGTGCTTCACCCACGGCGGTATGAAAACCTCCGCCTGCGGATTGCGACAGCCTTGCTATCATCGCCGAGTCACTCACAGGCTGAGCGAGTGCCGACACTACGGGAGTCGTTACATGACCTACGGGCTGTGCCTTCGCCTTGCCGCTTCGTGTGGTGCTCTCCACCTCCTCGGCTGCGCCCTCGGAGGTGGCGGCTGTATTGCTTGGCATATACTTCGCTGCAAGCTCGTATGACTTCTCCAAGAGTGCCACCTGATCGGCATATGTCGGCTGGCTGTTCTGCTGTTGTGCCATTGACTGCTTCAACTCTTCAAGCTCCGCTTTCAGAGCCTCCTTTTCGGGATCTTCACGCGGCTCTTCGTAGAAACTGCCGAGTGTGGCGTTAATGTCATTGTAGGCAGATGTGGAAGATGAGAACGAGTTACTGCGACTGCTACTACCACTTCGATAGGACGAGCCACCGCCTGTGTATCTCGGCTCTTCGGGTATCTCGACCACCTCTTCCTCCTCGTCATCGGTGGTCATTGCCGTAAAGTCCTCAAGGGTACGCATCTTCTGCTCCTGCTTGACACGCATATCCTCCAACTCGTATGCAGCAATCTTGTCCGCCTCGATGCCTGCACCTCGCGGGTCGGGAAGTTCGGCGTTGAAGCCTACCTTCTGCTGTTCCGCCTGTACCTGCTCCTTTGATGGTTTGAAGATGAAGTAGAATGACACAAGACATAGCATAACCATTCCGCCATACACAAGAATCTTCTTGATTTGCTCCTTTCTTTTTAGAGCGTTAGCATCGTTACTCATAGCTCTCTGAATTAAATTGGTTAAAGAACTCTTCCATCTCCCGTATCTTCTCATCCGAGAGGCTGTCGGCAGGAGTTACCTCCTCCTCGATAATCAGATTGGTGGCAGGCGGCTCACTTCTGACATACTCCTCATACCCGTAATCGGGAGCAGGCATAAAGATTACATAGAGGGCAAATCCCGAATATGCCAGCAGGAGGCCGTAGATGATAAGGCGTTTGGTCTTCGATGTCTTGTTGTTCCAAGACTTGTTGATTGAATCCTTGATTTTTTGAATGTACTTTTTCATCGCTGTAAATGTTATTGGTGAATAATTGGGTTATCTGTCATAGACTCTCAGGTCCTTGTTCTCCACCACACGGAACGCCTCGAAGATGAATCCGTGAGGGTTGTTGTCACTGCGTGTGGAGTTGAGAAGTCGCCCTTTGGTCACTAGGCTACGCTCGGTGATACTCTTCTCGCGGATGATGGATAGTCTTGCGTATGTCACCACCTCGTAGGGATAGTGGTTGAAGTTGCAGCTTATGCTATCTACCTCGATACGCTGGGTTACATTGCCTGAGATGATACGGTTGTAATACCCCTGCTCCGCAAGGTCGCTGTAGTGCTCGTATGCCGAGCGGTCGCTCAGAAACATTGCCCTCTGGATATTACCCTCGATGGCACTCTTGTCGGGTGCAAGCGTGAAGAAGAGTTCGTGGAAACGCTTCACATGCTCCCTTGCCTCCACAGGACGGTTCTGCTCCAAGTCCTGCGAGAGAGCCAGCATCAGTGACTTGCCCTCGTCAAGGACATATATCTTCTGTCGTTGTGCCTCGGCAAAGCTGTATGCCTTCCAAAGCGAGAAGCCCACAAGCGAAGCACAGACAAAGAGGTAGGCGATGCCGAAGAAGCGTATCTGCCTGAAGCCGGTCTCGATGTTTTTAAGTGATTTGAATTCCATTTGAATACTGTTTAATAGGTTATCGTTTAAGTAATCTTCCTGCGATGTTACCGATGGCGGCACCTGTAGCACCTGCTGCTATCGATCCCGTGCGGCTCGCTGTCTGGGCTACATTTCTGCCGTAGTTACCTGCACCGCCACCTGCCTGGATTATCCAGTTGGCAACTGTCGGAATGGTGAAATATCCGATGATGCCGATAATGAGGAAGGTGATATAGACCGCATTCGACCCGTCAGGGATGAAGTTGGGATCGGACAACTGCTCTATGTCCTTCTGTAGCATCAGTACCTGTATGCGTGCAAGCACGCTGCTGAAAAGGTCGCTCACAGGTAGCCACAGATAGATGCTTATGTATCGGACAAACCACTGTGTGAGTGAGGCATGGAAGCCGTCCCAACAGGCTATCGCAAAGGATATGGGCCCGAGTATCGAGAGGACTATGAGAAAGAATGTTCTCAGCGTGTCTATGACAAGTGCTGCGGCATTGAACATCAGCTCCAACAGTTCGCGGAAGAAGTTCTGAACAGCCTTTTTCATATTGTACATCGCACGGTCCATATACATTCCGCAAGCCTCAATCGCATCCAACGCTCCCAACTCATCGAGCTTGTTGTCAAAGGACTCCTTATCCACGAGGTAGGCCGTTTCGGGATTGCGTTTCATCGCCTCAAACTCCAGCTTGTCCTTCTGCTTGCGATACTCGTTCATATCGAAGGTCTGCGTTTCAAGGATTCTGTGTGTTCCCGTCACGATGGGCGACATTACGCTGTTGAGAGTACCCAACACCAATGTCGGGAAGAACATGATACACAGTCCGAGAGCAAAGGGACGCAGGAGCGGAAAGACATCTATAGGCTCGGCTCTTGCCAATGACTGCCAGACACGATAGGCGACATAGAAGAGAGCCCCCAATCCGGCAAGTCCTTTGGCGACACCCGTCATCTGTGAACAGAGGGGCATCATATCCACATACAGACTCTGGAGTATCTGATGCAGATTGTCAAAGTTTACTGCTAATAGTACCATAGTCGTAGGGTTTCAGGTTTACCAATAGCGTTCACTCGGCGAGCCGTAGAGGGACATCACACGGTCAACATCGTTCTGTTTTTTCGCTCTGAGATAGGATACCCCGATGTTCTTGTTGGTGTAATACTGCACAAGCCCACGGTACTGGAGCATCTCGCTGTAACACTTGTCGATGATATCCATGCGGTCCTTGTCGCTCATCGAGAGCCCGTTCTCATTGACCACCGATTTAAGGTCATTCAAGAGGTGGGCACTCTCTTCGAGCAGTTTTGTATATCCCAGAGCAATGGCACTGAGTTCCTCCACCGTGAAGTAGGGGTCGTTGAGCATACGCTCAAAGCTGTTCACATAGATGTCAGTGATGTCGCCTACAAGCAGGATGGTCTGCTGTACCTTGCGTGCATCGCGGACAAGGTTCTTCACCTTCTTCAGAGCATCGTAGTACTCCTTTCCCTGTTTGTAGATCTTTACAGTCTCCTGGAAGTTCTGAATCATCGTACTTGCCGTAGATGATGTATGCACGATGTTCTTCGTGGCATTGATGATGCCTTGTGCGAGGTTGCCGGGGTCTGTCACCACCCACTGCGCCCTCGATGTCTGGCTGACAAAGAGAGCCACCAGACAGAGCATAAAAATTTTCAATCTCATACTGTTACGAATTAAAGGGTGAATACTTAATCATTGTCTTACTGAAATCACAGTCCCATCTTGCGACCTTTAGATTTAGGCTTATGCCGGATATGCTGTTTACTGGACGGTCTCTCCTCGGAAGAGTCGCTCTGCCTCTTCTTCATTCCGTTGAAAAGCTCATTTGCATAAGGTCTTCTGCCAGTCATCTTGACAAAGCGGGCATCGAGTTCCCGATATGCCTTTTCAGCCTTGGCGGAACACTCCTCCGAAGAAGCCTTCCTGTCAATACCATATTTGGCAAGAAAGTCGAGACGGATATGGATGGTGTCGTGAACATTGTCAGGCAAAGCCGCAATCTGCCCCAGTTTCTCCAACTCCTCGTTCAGTTTATTGAGATAAGGAACGGGAGGTCGTTCACAGATACTCTCGAAGATCTTCTCCACGGCTCGTGTCAGCCTTGCATCCACCTCAAGCACATCGGGTATCTCTCCCGCAGCTCTTTTCTGTCGATAGATTGCAGGATCCATATCCTCCAACTGATGATACAGACGGTAATCTTCCGTGAGTCCGAAGTAATCCTGCATAGATTGCGGGATGTTCCAATTCTGCATCATTGACCAATAGAGGCACGAGATGACCTCCTGGCGTCTCTTTTCGTCTGATTTTAAGTTACTGTACATACTTCAAATGTTTAATGGTTGATAAAAAGGGTTACTTGCTTCGCTTGCTCTCGGCAAGCTGCTTGATGGCGAGTTCGATGTTGCCGTCCAACTTCTCGGTGAGCCGCTGCAACTCCAGTTTCTCGGTCTCCTCGGTAGTGTAGCAGTAATACTCTTCGGGAGATACCTCCGTGGCATAGACTGCCGACAGTGCTCCGCCAAGACCTATCCACACCTCCTTGTACTTCCTGCCAGGAGCATTGGAGAGGTTGATGGAGAGAATCTGTGCACGCTCCTTGTCGGTAAGTCCGAGAAGAGCCTGTATCTCATCGAACTTGTTCACATACTTACGCTGGTCAAGAAGAATCTTGCAGTCGCTGTTGTTGATGATGGTACCCTTGACGATAGAGGAAGAGATGATGTCCTCGACCTCCTGCGTTACCACAACTGCTTCGCCGAAGAACTTACGCACGGTCTTGAAGAGGTACTTCAGATACTCGGCCATGCCCTCCTTGCTGATGGCTTTCCAAGCCTCCTCCAAGAGAATCATCTTGCGGATGCCCTTCAGTCTACGCATCTTGTTGATGAAGGTCTCCATAATGATGATGGTCACTATCGGGAAGAGTACCTTATTGTCTTTGATGTTATCCAACTCGAAGACGATAAACCGTTTGTTGAGCAAGTCCAGCTGCTTGTCGGAGTTCAGGAGGAAATCATACTCGCCACCCTTGTAGTATGGCTCCAAGACATTGAGGAATCCCCACACATCGAAGTCCTTCTCGCGTGTACGCTTCTCCTTGAGAATATCCTGATACTCGTCACGGATAAACTCATAGAAGGTGTTGAACGATGGCTTGATGCTCTTGTCAGCACGAATACGCTCCAAGAAGAGGTTCACGGCATTGGAGAGCGCCACCTCCTCGGCTCTCGTCGGTGGCTCATCGTCCCTTTTCCACAGCGTAAGGATAAGCGTCTTGATGGACTCCTTCTTCTCAATGTCGAACACACCGTCCTCGACATAGAAAGGATTGAAGGCTATCGGATCACTCTCCTCGTAGGTGAAGTAGATGCCGTCCTCACCACCTGTACGGGCATTGATAAGGTTACACAACCCCTGATAAGAGTTACCCGTATCGACAAGCAACACATGCGTACCTTGCTCGTAGTACTGTCTTACCATATGGTTGGTAAAGAAGGACTTTCCACTGCCCGAAGGACCAAGGATGAACTTGTTGCGGTTGGTGATGATACCACGCTTCATCGGCAAATCCGAAATATCCAGATGGATAGGCTTGCCCGTCAAGCGGTCCACCATACGCATACCGAACGGAGAGAGTGAATCCTGTCCTGTGGTCTCCTCGATGAAGAGGCATAGTGCCTGCTCGATAAAGGTGTAGAAGGACTCCTCGGTAGGAAAGTCACCTGCATTGCCGGGGATAGCAGCCCAGAACAGTGTCGGTGTATCCACCGTATTGTGTCGGGGCTTGGCCTCCATCAAGGCGAGCTGACTGCCTACATCGTTCTTCACACGCTTGAGGCGTTCCCTATCATCGCTCCATGCGAAGACATTGCAGTGGGCACGGATAGCCGTCAGCCCCTGGCTGTGTGCCTCGTTCAGGTACTCCTCAATCCATTCGCGGTTAATCTGATTGGAGCGGCTGTAGCGTGATAGCGAGTGCATATTGCGTGCTGTCTGCTCGAACTTACGCAGCATCTCCGCAGAGTCATCGATGAAGAGGTACTGGTTCACGATGTGGTTGCAGGTGAGCAACACTCCGATTGGTGCGGCAAACGAGAGGCGGCAATCGCTACGGTCTGTTGAGAGACGCTCGTAACGGCTGTCGGTGGCTACGCTTGTCGGCAGGTCTTCGGGATCGGAGAGCGTGTGCAGGCAGAGGTAGTTGTCGCCAATCTTCATCTCGCCAGCTCCGAGGGTGATGTCCTGTAAGCAGGTGGTGTCCTCCTGCGAGAGCGAGAAATACTTCTCGATAATACCCGCAGTTGACTCCGTGCCTGTAATCTCATCGCCCGTAAGACGAGTGAGCGTGATGAATCCGCTGTCGTTGATGATACGCTCGAACTGCTCGCAGCACTCCAGGAATCTGCTCACCACCTCCTTGTCCTGCATCTCCTTCGGGATGATGAAGCCACGGGTAAGGGCATTGAAACTGCTGGTCGTGCGGCTATGCTCCTTGGTGGTCTTGGTGAGGAACAGATAACAAGTATGCTTCAGGTAAGGACGCTCGTTGAAGTGACGCTCAAAGGAGCGAGAGAGGAAACTGAGGTCTTCCTTCTGCAACTGCGGGTTGTAGCTCTCCTCAATGAAGAAGTCCTGCTTATGCACGATACTGTAGTTCGGCAAGACCTTGACCGCCTTGGCCCATGCCGAGTGTATCGCCTCATACTCCGCCTGTGTGACGGTGAAGAGTTCGGGAAGCTCCACACGATAGCAGACCGTGATATCAGCATCCTTGCTGATGATGCAGTCGTGCTCAACCGACAGAATCGGGAACTTGCTTTCGAGGGTAGCTGCTTTCATTACATTTCTCATGACTTTCTGTTTTTGAGGTTAGGAATAATCAGTCGCAAGAATCGCTTGCGGTTGATGATGTAGCGTGGATGGTTCCGTGCAGCCTGTATCTTCATCAAGCCCCACTCGCCATACTTGGCATTCAGGTGGAAGGTCGCCCAGACTAGTACCGAAGCGGAGATGATTCCGAGTGCGATACATATCCATTGGTTCACGCCTGCCATATACAGCACCATAAAGGCTATGAGTATGGCGAGCAGACCGCCGGCGAAGATGAAGAGGTATTGGCTGCGTAGCCCCTTGAACTCGGGGCTACGACCAATCCCTTTGTTGATTTGATAGACCGCCATATTAGAGGAAGAATGAACGTAAGATGGTGGCGGCTACAATCAGGAAGATACAGGCACCGAACCAAGAGGCTGCGGTCTTCGAGGTGTCAGGGTCGCCAGAAGAGAACTTCGAATAGACCTTCACACCACCGATGAGACCGACTACGGCTCCAACTGCATAAATCAACTTGGTACCGGGGTCAAAATACGATGTTACCATGTTGGTAGCCTCGGTGATACCTGCGATACCGTTACCCTGTGCGTAAGCACCTACTGTTGCGAGCATAAATGCTTTGCTGCGAATAATACTTTTTTTCTTCATACGTCGAAATGTTTTTAGTTATACAAAAGTGATTTCGACTGCGAATATATAGCACTTAATCCATTGATTTTCAAATCGGTCTATACACGTCATAACGTGTCATCAGATGTCATAGTTGGGGCATTTTGAAGGGCGGATTTTGGGGTGAGAAGAGGTCGTGAGGAGTGATAAATGATGTGCCAAATTATAATGGATTTTGTACCGAAGAGTGAATTTATGGAAATAGAAAATAATAATTTGCACTATTTATGGAAATAGAAATAAATAAATCGCATTATTTATGGAAATAGATTGTGGAAAATTTGCTGTTTTATGGAAATAGAATTATTTTTGCAGTAAAATAATATGAATTATGAATACTCAGACATTACTATCAATAGTAGCAGACCAGCGTGAGGAGTTGCTAGCGAATGATTACTCGGAGTTGTGCCCACGTCCTGAAGAATCACAACTTGACTTAAAGAGCAATCGAGCTCAGGTTGTGATAGGTGTCAGACGATGTGGAAAATCAACATTATGCGAAATGTTCCTTAAGCAAAAGGGGATTGACTTTGCCTATGTAAACTTTGATGATGACCGAATGGAGGATATGAAGGCAAGTGATTTAGACCATTTACTTGAAGCATTATATATGACTTATGGAGAGTTCAAATATCTGTTCCTTGATGAGATACAGAATATAGAAGGCTGGCCATTGTTTGTCAATCGATTGCTTCGCCAGAAAATGCATCTATTTATTACAGGTTCTAATTCTAAATTACTCAGTAAGGAATTAAGTACACATCTGACAGGAAGAAATAATAAGGTAGAACTCTATCCTTTCTCATACTCCGAGTATTGTGCAATGAAAAATATAGATACCACTTCGCTATCAACAAAAGCGAAGGGTATTCGCAAAAGTACCCTACATGAATATCTTCTACAAGGTGGATTCCCAGAATTGTTCAATGAGAGTAATCGTAGAGGTTACATTAACGGATTATTGGATGCCATCATCAAGAATGATATAGCAAAACGTTTCAAAGTTCGCAATGTGGAAGCATTACGAAGAATCGCAACTTATCTTGCCGATAATTATTGTCAGGAATTTGTCGCAAAAACGGTAGGAGAATTATTCGGAGTATCAAATCATACGGCTGAGAACTATTATTCCTACCTTAAAGAGGCTTTTCTATTGGTAGGAGTAAATCGTTTCTCATATAAAAGTAAAGATCGTGTAAGAAACGAAAAGGTTTATGTAGTGGATACTGCATTTGTCACAGAACGCGAAGATAATTTCTCATTGGAAAATCTCGGCTGGAAGTTGGAGAATATAGTATGCATTGAGCTGATGCGTCGCTATAAGCCACTCTTTTGTGATGTTTTCTACTATAAGGAAACATCTTCGCAAGTTGATTTTGTTATAGCAAAAGATGGCAATGTACAAGAGTTGATACAGGTATCATACGATATCTCTACTGAAAAGACACGCAATAGAGAGATTAGAGGTTTGAAGAATGCAGCCAAGAAACTAAAGTGCAATAATCTTACGCTTGTAACATTTGAAGAACAAGAAACAATTGAGGAGGATGGTTACACCATAAATGTTGTTCCTGCTACAGAGTGGTTGCTTAACAAATAAATCTTATTTAATTTACTAATAGCAAGGCAAGAATCATAAAGCGCAAGGCTTTACGATACTTGCCTTACTTGTTAATTGGAGTAGCTGAATACACATATAAACACTGACACCCCGATTCACATCGGAGTGCCAGCCCAGTTAACCAAATATATAAACAATGAAAAAAGAATGTTTATTACATAAATTTATTCCAATCAATCTCGGTACGCTCTAGTTGCTTACCATTCAACCGACGACCTGCACCATCAAGATTATCCTTTAGCAATCTATCCACTTGCTTTTCCGTACTGATAGAAGTAGTGTAAAAATGATAGATGTCGGAATCTTGAAGTTTATATAAGGTCTCTGCGGCATCCATAATCTTTTCCTTATCTGTAGTCCTATTCAATAAGACATCTGCTACATTACCCAACTCTTCAAAAGTACAAGCTCCCGAAAATTCCGGATCAGGAATAGACTCGGAAGACATCAATGCCTTCATATCCTCTTGCGACAATCTTTTCTGTGGTACAAAATTATCCTCTACATCTTCCGGATTGACATCTTCATCAACAGGTAGCTCAATCTGCTTGAGGTCTATCGAACGTGTCGGAGTCTTGCGAGCGACTTCAGGGTCTTCATAATAGATGATGTTGGACTTACCCATAACCTCATTCGGATCATCAAAAACCATAGGTTTGATTTTAGGCTTGGGCTTGGGCTTTTCTTCTACGGGTGACTTCAATGTTTCATCTTGTGAAGTGTCTTCAAATCTCTTGGCAAGTTCCTCTACTATTGCTTGAGCTTCCAAATCAGAATAAGATGAAGGTTGAAATGCTTGCTCTTCAGACTGTACCTTCTGCAACATAGGTCTTTGCATTCTGGCTTTTCGTCTGTCCTTCCTCGCTTTCTCTTCCATCCGTTTCTTTCGATACTTCCACAATCTGATACGGGCAATACGAGCCCAATTGTGTAACATATTCCAGAAGTCATACATTCGCTGACTGAAAATCATATTCCATACTTTGTATAATATATAGGTTGCTGATACTGCCTTAACTGATAAATAAAAAATGGTTGTTGTCATAGTTGTTAAATTTTAGGTGGTGAAAATCGTTCTTTATAAAGTTGAGTTATCTCCTCAATGTTAAGTTCTATATGCTCTGCTATAATGTTACTGAGATAGCTTGCAATGCTGGTCTCTGGAGCAATCACGGGCAAAAAGTTCTTGATTTGCTCGTATAGCTGATTTGTTCAGATACACTTGAACACGCCCCGACATAGGTGTATTCATCAAATACTTCTGTCTATAGTTGCTCTCTTCCTTTTTTTTGCGAGGCTTGGGCTTTTCTTGCACCACCTCTTCAACAGGTTCTTCCTCGGTGGTTATGGCTTCATTCAGAATCTCCTGTACAGAAGTTTCATTCTTAGAAACATTATCAGGTTCCCGCCCTGCCATATACCCCCTTATAAGATCCTCATCGACTTTTACGCTCTTCTTTGCCATAGTTATTTCAGTTTAAGTATTTCAAGAAGTTCATTGGCAAGTTCCTGTAATCCGCTTCCTTTGAGTTGCCCCGCAGGAGGAGGCAACAGCGAACATCGGAAATAGGTACGAGATGACATCGACAACTCCTTCTCGTATCGACAAAGTTCAGGTATACTTGATTTCAGTACTTTTAATCCTGTCTTCTCCATCAACTCCGAATAGTTCTTGAGTACCTCCACATTGCTCCTTCGCTTTACCTTCGTCCAGAACATATAGATGTCCTTAAGCGGAATGCCTTTCTTTTCTGCCAAGAATCTCACCACACTGCTTGCGAAGCTGAAACTGCTATCCATTACAAAGTTGTCGGCAGCAATGGGAGTCAATACATAATCCACATTGAAAATGGTCTGTAAAACTCCGGGGACATCCATAGAACCTGGGAGGTCAATAAAAATGATGTCATACTCTCCAGTTTCAGCAAACTCTCCCGCTGTAGCGCGGGCCTCTTCGGGCCTTACCCTTTTGATAGGATAAATCTTACAACCTCGAAGTCTTTGCTCTTCAAGAAGCGTCATATACCTCTTGTTTTTCTCCACCATCTCCTTGTCTCGTTCGCGGAGATTATAAAGGCTACGCTGGGTAGCATCACAATCCACGATGGCTACACTCTTATCCATCGTATAGTTCAGGAGGCTGGCAAGGGCTACCAACATTGTACTTTTACCAACTCCACCTTTCTGGTTGCTTACTGCAACAAATACTGGCTTTTTTTTCTTCATAACTGTAAATTTTTTAATGGTTAATTACTTATTACATTATTTGTCTATTACTTGGTTTGTTGGTTACTTGGTGATATGGTGACATTGTGCTCACCAACCAATAAGTCAACCTTTGTTTGTTGCAACGCCCCAATAATGCAATAATTATTTGCTTGCTTACTCTCACAATTTCACCAATCCTTAATCACTTAATCAAGCAATCAATTATTGGTTTGTTGCACCATTTCTGACGCAAAGAAATAGCGAAAAATTGAATAATTACTATGTCGTCAAGCCTCTGACTACACATGTCATCATATGTACTCACATTGCATATAACTCACTATTTATCAATAGAATACACCTATCTAACTTTGCACCCGAAAGGTCTATGGACGCACGACGAACGGAGTTTTCGGATGCTTCTCTCTGAGGGGAACGGCGATAGCCAATTTTACGAAGGAAAATTCATGTTCAAGCGAACATAGCAAGTTGTGTTTTGGGCAGCCCGAAACGATTCGGGCAACCCCAAAACAACTTGCCGCTCGCCTGACGGCTCGGGGAGGATTCACTCAAAAGTCGTGAATCCATAGCGGAAGTTAGTAACCAATAAAATGTAAAGTTATGGCAAATGACAAGAGACAAACAAGAAGAGATGTAACAGGAAGGCGACCTAAAAAGGATCCCGCTGTTTATCGTTACGGCATTAAACTAAATGCTGAAGAGAACGGACAATTTGAATTGCGGTTTGCAAAGTCTGGTCTTAAGTACAAGGCAAGATTTATAAAGGCAATGATTCTTGACCGTGAGATGAAGGTAGTAAAACTCGACAAGGCGGCTATGGATTACTACATACGCCTCACGAATTTTTACCATCAGTTCCAAGCCATCGGCAACAACTACAATCAGACGGTACGAGCTGTGAAAGCCAATTTCGGAGACAAGCGGGCATTTGCCCTTGTCGCAAAGCTGGAGAAAGCCACATTGGAGTTGGTAGTGCTGAGCAAGCAGATTATCGCCCTCACACGCGAGTTTGAGGAGAGACACTTGAACCGTAAAAGCGGAGGTTGATATGGTAGCTAAGATCAACAGAGGAGCTTCGCTCTACGGAGCAGTCATCTACAACCAGCAGAAGGTGAACGAGGCGACAGGTCGCATCATAGCGGGCAACCGTATGATTACCGATTCTCTCTACGACCCTGACAGGATTGTCTCTCAGACGATGTTCGCCTTTGAGAGCTATCTCGCAGCCAACAGAAACACCGAGAAGCCTATTCTGCATATATCGCTCAACCCGACACTGGACGACAATCTTACCGATAGTCAGTTTGCGGATTTAGCAAGAGCCTATATGCAGAAGATGGGCTACGGCAACCAGCCCTACATTGTCTATCTCCACGAGGACATTGACCGCAGACATATACATATTGTATCTACCTGCGTGAATGAGAATGGCGAGAAGATAGATGATGCCTACGAGTGGAATCGCTCGATGAAGGCTTGCCGAGAATTAGAGCAGATGTTCGGACTAAAACAGATTGCCGACAAACGCAGGGAACTATTGGAACCTTATCTGAAAAAGGCGGACTACACCCGTGGCGATGTAAAGCAAGCAGGTATCCAACATTCTCAAGAGTGTCTTTTACCTCGTATCGTTTCCAATCCTTCGGCGAGTATAGTGCCATGCTCTCGTGCTTCAACATCGAGGCAAAAGCAGGTCAAAGGCGAGTTCGATGGCAAGCCCTATTCGGGTATCATCTACACGATGACCGATGACAACGGCAAGCCTATCTGTACGCCAATCAAGTCCTCGCTTATCGGCAAGCGTTTCGGCTTCGAGGGTGTGGAGAAGCGTATTGCCTACAATGCTCAGGAGTTCAGAGCGAAGAGGTGGCAACCCAAAATCCGCAACGATGTAGCTCTGGCTATGCACGGCTCTCGTGGAAACCGAGAGGAGTTCGTGCGTCTGCTTTGCAGCAAGGGCACTGATGTGGTGTTCCGCGAGAATGATGCAGGTCGTATCTACGGTGTCACCTTCATCGACCACCACAATCGTGAGGTATATAACGCATATCTACTGGTACTGCTATCAGGCCATCGTGGATATGGGTATCAACATCGGAGTGGTAGACAAGATTCTGCTCAACTTTCAGAATACGGCAGGGCTGTTCAGCAACCTGCTTGTGACAAAGGTGTTCGCCATCATATTCTTGGCTCTCTCGTGCCTCGGTACAAAGGGAGTCAAGAATCAGAAGATGACCTGGCAGAAGATTTATGCGACCTTCCTCGGAGGTCTTGTACTCTTCTTTATGAATTGGTGGTTGCTCGACCTGCCGTTCTCGCCAATCGTGAATATGGTAATCTACACGGTTACTATGACTGTCGGATATATCCTTCTGCTTATGTCGGGAGTATGGATTAGCCGTATGTTCAAGCATAACCTTATGGAAGATGTCTTTAATGTGGCCAACGAGAGCTTTATGCAGGAGACACGACTGATGGAGAACGAGTATTCGGTAAATCTGCCTACGAAGTTTGTCTATCAAGGCAAGGAATGGGACGGTTGGATAAATGTCGTGAATCCGTTCCGAGCAACCATTGTATTGGGAACACCGGGTAGCGGTAAGTCGTATGCCGTAGTGAACAACTACATCAAGCAGACCATAGCCAAAGGTTTTGCAACATACATCTACGACTACAAGTTTGACGACTTATCGGTAATTGCCTATAATGAGCTGTTGAAGAACATAGACAAGTACAAGGTAAAGCCGAGTTTCTATGTTATCAACTTTGATGACCCACGTCGCTCGCACCGCTGTAATCCCATCAACCCGAAGTTTATGGTTGATATCAGCGATGCCTATGAATCAGCATATACTATTATGCTTAACTTGAATAAAACATGGATTCAGAAGCAGGGCGACTTCTTCGTAGAATCTCCGATTATTCTTTTGGCGGCTATCATCTGGTATCTGAGAATCTACAAGGACGGTAAGTATTGCACCTTCCCGCATACGATTGAGTTTCTGAACAAACCGTATGCTGATATTTTTACGATTCTGACCTCATATCCTTCGTTGGAAAACTACCTATCTCCATTTATGGACGCATGGAAAGGTGGAGCCCAAGATCAGCTCCAAGGCCAGATTGCAAGTGCCAAAATTCCGCTGTCGAGAATGATTTCTCCGCAGCTCTATTGGGTGATGACAGGCGATGATTTTACCCTCGACTTGAACAATCCAAATGAGCCGAAGATACTCTGCGTTGGCAATAATCCCGACCGCCAGAATATCTACTCTGCGGCACTCGGACTATACAACAGCCGTATCGTGAAGTTGGTGAACAAGAAGGGTCAGTTGAAGAGTTCCATCATCATTGATGAGTTGCCGACCATCTATTTCCGTGGCATCGACAACCTCATTGCCACTGCACGAAGCAATAAGGTAGCAGTTTGTCTTGGTTTTCAGGACTACTCGCAGTTGGCTCGTGACTATGGCGACAAGGAGGCAAAGGTTATCCAAAATACGGTTGGAAACATCTTCAGCGGACAGGTGGTTGGCGAAACAGCCAAGAACCTCTCTGAGCGTTTTGGCAAGATACTCCAACAGCGTCAATCGGTATCTATCAACCGTCAGGACACATCAACATCTATCAACACGCAGTTGGACTTCCTTATACCTGCATCGAAGATTTCCAACCTCTCGCAAGGCACATTTGTGGGTAGCGTGGCAGATAACTTCGGCGAGGAGATTGACCAGAAGATTTTCCACTCACGCATCATCGTGGATAGTGCAAAGGTCAATGCCGAGGCAAAGGCATACAAGAAGATTCCTATCGTCAATGAGTTCAAAGACGAGAACGGCAACGACATCATGCAGGAGCAGATAGAGCGTAACTATTCCCGTATCAAAGATGAGGTCGAGCAGATAGTTCAAGATGAAATGGAACGAATCAAGGCTGATCCAGAGTTGCGTAAACGACTGTTGCCTGATGAGAAGGACGAAGAGGATAACGATTAGAATCTGTATCCTATTTCTTACCGCAAAGGTTGTCCCGTGCCTTTCGGATTGAGCAAGGTCAAGCCCTGTGGGTGTCGTGGAAAAATCATCCTCGCCCCATGGGGCTTGCGGTATTTTTCCCGCCAACCTTGCACAATCCTGCCCGGAACAGTCAAGGCGGTAAAGAAATAGAATACAGTGCTTCGCCTGTAATATGTATAACTTATATAATGATTGACTATGATTAGAATGACATTATCAGAGTATCTCCGTGTGCCAAAAGATTATCGCGGAGTATGGACCAACGAAAGATGGGATATCCCCAATTGGGCCGACATTAGAGAGAAACATTTAGGCAAGCGTACACTAATGACAAACATCAATGGTGGCACTTGTTTGGTCGTAGAAGGTATGGGATTGGAGATTATTGATGACTCCGATTGGAAGAAACCCGATGCAGTCAGAAAAGAGATAAGTCGCCAATGCTTGAAGTTCTTTACAGAGCGAGGTATCGAGCCTCACTATGCCGATTGCCTTATCCGCTATAATGACAACTACGATACCGTTGAAGTGCGTATCGCCATCGGAATGCCTGCTGATACCGAAAAGGATGATGACATATTCTTCTATTGCGATACGCTGGAAGATATGAAGTCACTTGCAGAAATTGGCAGTGAGGACTTTTACATTGCCGACTGCTACGGATTTGGAGTATATGAAGATTTATTATAAACCCCTTAAAACATATCAAATATATATCCAGATGGTAGAACAGGAATTGTCGGAGGCTTGCTCTATCACGGACAGCCCGACCAATCGTTTGCTGTATTGTTGAATCCTATTCACGGGTGGACTATACACATAAAAAGAAATCTCGAAAAAGGAGCGTCTCATTCTCCTTTTCGAGATTTACTGTTGTGTAAGATTATTATTAAATTAGTCAGGAATTGCGAAAGCATAAAATTTCTGTCCTAAGAAATCACTTATTGCATCTGCGACAATCTCATTACATCATATCCAAACATTCATTTCCCGTAAACGGTCTATTTATCTCAATGTAATATCTGCCCTCACCGAAACAACAAGCAATACCTTTATTCATCATTCCTTGGGTAATTTCGGTATAATCATCTGTACATAATTTCATGTGTGATATAGGATAGAATATGTATCTCCACCATAATTTACCAATTGTTTTTCATATTCAGTATCAAATACAGAACCTGCTATTTCAAGAGCTTTTATCAATATTTGAATAAACCTCATCATTTACATTTTTAGTTTTAACTTGCTAAAATGTGTTTTTTGTAATATCATCAATCTTTATTTGTGTAAAAGAATCATGTTTGGATAATTCTTCAATAGAAACAACTCCAATTCGTAAAAGCATTTCTAAATCGTACTCATAACCATAATTGGTAGCCTTTGAATTGTACATATTTGCGAGTTGTTCAAGAATTATATCTTTCTCCTCATCTGTTTTCTACAATCACAAATGCATCTTTGATAGGATTATTATAAATGCTTCTATCTAGTAAAAAATGGTAATCCGGGGACACCCCAATGATCATCTTTGATTGGTAATCTCCATTCTCTTTCAAATGTCCAGTCAATAGGTTTATCATGGATAACTTCGTATAAACATACCGAAATTGCTCATTAATCCCCAACCCACATGATGAATCCAATGTTCTCAATCCATATCCCCAATAAGGATCTCCCTTCTTCTGATTCTTTATGCCTTCCAGAAAGCCCATATATCACATTCCTAGCTCCAGCCATAAACAATTCATTTTTTTTGAAGCTATTCCATATTTGCCAACAAATTTAGAACCTGATTGTCTTTTGTTTGCATAATCTATTAGAGCATATAGAGGCATTTCTGTAAAGCATATGGCAGAATATGGGCCATAAACAGTTGGTACTGTATTTCTAAAAGACCATCCTGAACGAATGAACCTATCATGAATGATTCTTTATAACTTCAAATGCTGTTGCATTATTATCAAATCCCAATCATCGTTGAAACTCTGGTCAAAAATAGAAATGGGATTATTCAGAGCCGTATAATAATCAGGAAACTGTAACTCACTTCTATCTATAGTACAACCATTAAGTTCCGCTTCTTCTGCCATTTCATTCAATTGAACTTCAAAACTAGTCTCAATTGTTCTTTCATGAACGAAATGAATAATCCAAGATGATAGGTCTATTCTTGTCTGATGTTGCCAATCTGCCATATACTATATATTTTATAATACTGCAAAGTTACTCCGTTAAGGTCTATCAACCACCGCCATCTTTTTTTAAGCCCCGATTTTTTAAGTGGGGACAAAAGCAACTCAGCTCTCAACTCTGCATATTACAAAAGTTATTTCTTTTCGGTCATACCACAGCTTTTTCTCGCACATTTTTTTGCCTTCGTTTTTCGCTCTTTTCACCCTTCTTTTACCCCTTTTCGTGTCTTCGCTTTCCTACCTGCTATGACAAGTGATGACACCTTATGACTTGTATAGTCTAACGGCTTAAATGTCAATGTTTTATCAAATTTTGCTATATATATTTGCGGTGACAACATTAGTTACACAAGTCACCGAGAACCCGCAGATGAGCGACATCGTGCTGGTCTTAGACAAGATGGAACTGCTCATTCAAGCGGTATCCGAAATCAACAAGAACGGCAAGTATTCCACCGTGCCGGCAGACAAAGAGCATCAGAACTCCTTTCTCAAGATTGACCGTTATGCGACCTTCTTCGAGAACTTCCTCAAGAACTTCTGGAGTCAGTTGAAAGACCCTACACACTTCGGTCTCTTCACGATGAAGGAGGAGGAGTTCGACAAACCCGAAGTCAAGCAGGCCATCGAAGACCTTGCCGAAGGTAAGAAAACAAGAGCAGTGGAAGAGTTTCTCAAGAAGTATGAGATAATACCCAAAAATCAAACAGAACAAAGTATTAACAATCAAAATTCAGAAGAAATGGCAAAGAAAAATCAAACCCAGCAGCCCGTCGTTGAAGCTAACGACCAGCAGCAGAACAATCAGTATCGTTACAACGAGTCTATGATCAACTGGGACCAGTTGAAGAACTTCGGACTCTCACGTGAGTATCTTCAGGAGCGAGGACTCCTTGATTCAATGCTCAAAGGCTACAAGACCAACCAGCTTGTACCTATCAACCTTAACTTCGGCTCTGCCGTACTGCGTACCGATGCACGCCTATCGTTGCAGCAGTCCAACACCGGTGAGGTGGTACTCGCCATCCACGGTATCCGCAAGCAACCCGAATTGGAGCGTCCTTACTTCGGACACATCTTTTCGGAAGAGGACAAGAAGAACCTCCTCGAAACAGGTAATATGGGCCGAGTGGTGGAACTCAAAGGTCGCAACGGGGAATATATCCCATCGTTCATCAGCCTTGACAAGATGACCAACGAGGTGGTGGCCATGCGTGCAGAGAATGTCTATATCCCTAACGAGATTAAGGGTGTTCAACTCACCGACCAGGAGAAGAACGACCTGCGTGAGGGCAAGAAGGTCTATATCGAGGGTATGACCGCCAAGTCGGGCAACGAGTTCAACGCCCACATTCAGGTGAGTGCCGAGCGCAGAGGTATCGACTTCATCTTCGAGAACGACCGCATCTTCAACCGCACCGCCCTCGGTGGTGTGGAGCTTACCAAGCAGCAGATTGAAGACCTCAATGCAGGCAAGGCAATCTTCGTGGAAGATATGCAGCGTAAGGATGGAGAACTCTTCTCATCGTATGTGAAACTCGATGAGGCGACAGGACGACCCAACTACACACGCTACAACCCCGACTCGCCCGAAGGTGCAAGAGAAATCTACATTCCGAAGGAGATCGGTGGCGTGAAACTTACCGCTGAGGAGCAGAAAGATCTGCGTGAGGGACGAGCCATCTTCCTCAATGATATGGTGAACAACCGTGGTGAGGAGTTCTCTTCGTTCATCAAGGCAGACCTTGAGACGGGACGACTGATGTACTCACGCACTCCCGATGGCTTTGAGGAGCGTGCCAAGTTCGAGATTCCGAAGGAAATCTTCGGTGCCAAGCTCTCCGGTCAGCAGCGTGCCGACCTTCAGAGCGGCAAGTCGGTACTCGTGGAGGGCATGAAGGGCTTCGATGGCAAGAGCATTTCGCAGTATGTCAAGCTGAACTCCAACCAAAACAAGCTCGACTTCTATAACGAGAATCCCGACCGAAACCGCAACGCATCACAGCGTAATGTGGTAGCCGAGAAACAGGAGAAGCGTCAGTCAAAGGGACAGAGCATCTAATCCATAACTCGGACAACTCAAATCAATGTATAACTCTAAAACGAATTTTAAGATGAACGATAAGAATAAAGCACCTTTCAAGGTGGAAGATGTAAATTGGGACGAACTATCAGGTATAGGTATCCTCAAGGATGAACTCGAACAGGCAGGCGAGCTTGAGACGCGCTCCGAGGCGAGAAGACGGGTGTCGTATCGCTGAGCCTCGTACTCCTCGGTGTAGATGTGGTGATGGATGCCACTTTGCAGCTTGTACGCAAGAACGACTCTCCGCTGCTCGAAATCATCGGTATCAACCCCACGCAGTAACACGATTCCATTACTAACCTGACAGCCGTTTCCCGCACCGTAATCGGGACGGGAGACGGCTTCTTTAATTCCCGAATAATTATGATAGCAATTATAGCAGAAAAGCCGAGCGTAGGTCAGGACATCGCCCGCGTTATCGGTGCAACAGAGAAGAAGGATGGCTACATGGCAGGCAACGGTTATCTTGTAACCTGGGCTTTGGGACACCTCGTTTCCCTCGCCATGCCATCGGCATACGGATACGGTAAGGCTTCGCATGAGGATTTGCCTATGCTTCCCGAACCATTCCAGCTTGTGGTAAGACAGATCAAGACCGACAGAGGTATGGTAACGGACATAGGTGCCGCCAAGCAGCTCAAGGTCATTGACGAGGTATTCAGCAAGTGCGACAGCATCATCGTGGCAACGGATGCAGGGCGTGAGGGTGAGCTTATCTTCCGATACATCTACCACTACCTCGGATATACCAAGCCCTTCAAGCGTCTTTGGATCTCCTCACTCACGGACGAGGCTATCCGTGCAGGTATGAGCAACCTCAAGGATGGCGAGGCTTACGATGCTCTCTACAACGCGCCGACTGCCGTGCAAAGGCCGATTGGCTCGTGGGTATGAACGCCAGCCGTGCATTGGCTTTGGCTTCAGGTATGCCGAACAACTCCCTCGGACGAGTGCAGACACCTACATTAGCGATGATATGCAGTCGCTACAAGGAGAACCGTGATTTTATTTCTACACCTTATTGGCAACTGCATATCACACTTGAACGCTTGGGCGAGTTCCGTCAGTTCGCACATATTGAGGACTTCAAGAGCAAGGAGCAGGCAGAGGCGGCACACGCACGATTCTCGCCCGACTCAACGGCACTCATCACGAAGGTGGAGCGCAAGCGTACCTACCAGCAGGCACCGCTACTGTACGACCTTACCACATTGCAGAAGGACTGCAACACGCATCACGATATGAGTGCGGAGAAAACCCTTTCTGTGGCGCAGACTCTCTATGAGAAGAAGTATATCTCATATCCGAGAACAGGTAGCAGATATATCTCGCACGATTTGATGGAGCAGGTCTATGATTCCCTTTGGAAGATTGCCACTATGCCGGAGTTCAAGGAGTATGGCAAGCGTTTCGACTTCGAGCATCTGAATATGCGTAGTGTAGATGATGACAAGGTGACGGATCACCACGCACTTATCATCACAGGCGTAGAGCCAGAGGAGTTGAACGCCCACGAGCAGATTGTCTACACGATGATTGCAGGGCGTATGCTTGAAGCGTTCTCGCCACACTGCGAGAAGGAGTCATTGGTAATGGAGGCGACAGCCGAGGATATGAAGTTCCGTTCACGCTCTACTACCATCGTCAATCCGGGCTGGCGTGCAGTCTTTGCCCGTAAGGAGGATGCCGAGAAGGACGAGACCGAAGCCAACAAGGGTACGGCACGCTTCGCCGAGGGTGAGCAGATACCCGTTACGGGCTATGGCACGGCACAGCGAAAGACAATTCCGAAACCCTCTACACCGAAGCGACACTCCTTGCCGCTATGGAGACTTGTGGCAGGAACATCACCGATGAGAAGGCAAAAGAGGCAATGAAGGAGCTGGGTATCGGAACGCCTGCCACACGAGCCGCCATCATCACGACCCTCTTCAAGCGCGACTACATCGAGCGTTCAGGCAAAGCGCTTGTACCTACTGAGAAGGGGCTCTATATCTACGAAGCAGTCAAGAATATGCAGGTTGCCAATGTGGAGCTGACAGGCAGTTGGGAGAAGACGCTCCTTCAAATCGAGCAGCATACTTTGGAGACACGCTCCTTTATGCACTCCATCGAGAGTTTCACCTCGCAGGTTACACGCGAGGTACTCGGACTGAAGTTCCCTGCACCCAAACAGCGTTCCCTTCCTTGCCCCAAATGCGGTACAGGCAAAGTGATGATACGCCCGAAGGTCGCCAAGTGCGACAATCCGGATTGCGGTCTGCTTGTATTCCGCAAGGTGCTGAACAAGGAGCTTAACGAGCAGCATCTGGAGCAGTTGCTCTCATCGGGAGCGACCAAGCTGATCAAGGGATTCAAAGGCAAGAAAGGTAACTCCTTCGATGCTACCGTAGCCTTTGATGATGAGTTCAATGTAACGCTGGCATTTCCCGACAAGAAGAGATGTAAGAAAAGATGATGTCAGTCATCCCGATTCGTAGGCAAAGGTAGTGAACCGCCCTCATTCCACCCCGCAAGGTCGTGCCGCAGGCGGTTTCGGCAAAAATCATCCTCGCACGGCTGCGGTATTTTTTACCGAAAACCTTGCAGGTGGAGGCGTTTCACATCCAAGCCCACGAAATCGGGAACGACTGTTCCCACTAAATAATATAGGATATGAAAACAAATGACCCGACCGTAAGAAAGAGAATGAAGTGGATAGGTATGATACTATTAGCCGTAGTAGCAGCATTAGGTTTCAGTTATCTCTATACACGAGGTGTATCACCCGTATGGGCTGCGGTAGCCATCGTATGTTTCCCTGGCTTCTTCCGATTCATATACAAGATTGCCTGCATCGTAATGGCAGCATTGATACTCTTTGCCATACTAAGTTTCTTGGTCTTCTAACTCTTAAAGCAATGAAAAGGTCTTGTCATCGACATACAACATATAAGCAGATATATTGCGATATGGGTTATGGGAGCTGTCCTTCTCGGACGGCTCTTTTTTGTAGGTGGACGATTCAAGAATGAGGATATGAATGAAGAAAGGGATAGAGAAAATACCAGCCATTGGCAAGCCGATGAACTACAGGGCAAAGTTGGCCAATGCTTCTTATCGGACAGCAAGGTCGGGCCACAGGTGGTTTCGGAGAAAATCATCCTCGCCGTGCTGCGGTATTTTCACCGAAAACCTTGCCTTACCGGAAGCATTAGCCGTAACGCCCTCGTAGTTCAACGGACTGCCAAAGTCCGAGTATTAACCATATAATAAAAGATAAAGCTATGAATCAAGCAATCATCGCAAGTGTACCGATGGCACCGATGCAGATGCCTGTGGTACATAGAAGAAGAGTAAAGGTCGCAGAACCTGAAATCAAGTTGCCGCCAAGAGGCTCACGAGGTCCGGTACATATATCGGAGCTGCTCAATCCCATTCTGGAGATAAGCAAGCATCCTGACCGTAACAGACTGCTTGCAGAGTTCTTCAACCAGTGAACATCACAAGAAAATCAATCAGTATTAACATTAAATCATAAAGTTATGTTTTTCACATCAATTTCACAGATGATGACCGAGAGCGTAGATCTTACGCTCGTCATCCGCAAAGCGAACGGACAGCTTACTGTATCAACATTGCCGAAGGCCAACGGACTTAAAGATGAGGCAGCAAACCACATCATTCCGCTGACACTAACGGGCACTCCCGAAGAGATGGATGCAGAGTTCCTGCAACACATCATGCAGCCTATACGCAAGGCTACGGGACTTATCTCCAATCTGATGGAGTTCGAGAAGCAGGCAGATAAGGCCGCTGCCAACAGCAAGGCGGCAAAGGATGCCAAGGCCAAGGAAACCAAAGAGGAGAAGGAGAAGCGTGAGAAGTACGAGAAGCATATGAAGAAGGCTGAGGAACTTATCACAGCCAAGAATCATAAGGATGCCATCACCGCACTCCAGCAGGCTCGTATGTATGCCACTGCCGACAAGCAGAAGGAGGTAGATGAGAAGATTGCCGCACAGAAGAAGGCGATGAACCAAGGCTCGCTCTTCGAGATGATGGAAGAGACTCCTGCACCGGCTCCACAAGTGGCACAACCGCAGAATGTAGCACCGCAACCTGCACAGCAGACTATCCAGCCGCAGGCAGCTCCACGACAGATGCCGCCACAGCCACAACAGACGGTAATGCGTCCCGTGCAACAGCTGATACAGCGACCTGTTCAGCAACCTCCACAGCCTCAGTATGGCGGGCAGCCTATGTTCTCCGAACCACAAGGCGGTTATCCACCTCAAAATGCAGGACAGCAAAGCATCATCACTATCCACAGGGTGAGATTCCGATGTTCCCATCATCATGAGGAGCCTCCTATGCCTGAAGAGTTACAGCAGGCATATATGCACGATGGCCCTGCATATCGCCCCTGAGGATTATGAGGAATATCCCGACTTCCCTCAGTCAATGTTAGAAAATCATTATTCACAGGCATACGCCCAAACAGTTTAAGACTATGGCACTTTTAAGAAACGAAATGCAGCGATCATTCACCTTCAAGAAAGGTACAGAGATGATTACACTTCCTGATCCCAATCCGAACGACTCTCCGGAGAGTGTTATGAGCTTCTACTCGAACATCTATCCAGAACTGACCACAGCAACCGTACACGGCCCGACCATCAAGGATGACAAGGCTGTATATGAGTTCAAGACAACCATCGGAACAAAAGGATGAGAACTATGAGTAAGGACACTAAAAAGAAGAAGTCATGCAGACCATTGGACGAACATCAGTCGGAACAGCTCGCGAGGATGATAATCGCATCGACCAAGCGGGAGGTACGATACGGTGTGACAAAGTAGAGAGAGTTACGGCGCCAACGGGTGCCGTAATTCTTTTCTAAAGACACCAATTCTTCCCATAGCACCACAGACTATTATGAGGGAGAGCTATAGCGGAAACAGTTATAACCTAATCACGCAGGAGAATTACGAATACCTGCGTGATTCTTATTTCCGCTATGCAGAACTTATGAATGTAAAGGCGGAGCATACGCCAGGCAGAACTATCGGTGAAGGTATCGTCAATCTCTACAATGAGATGAACGACCTCGTAAATAAAAGCGGCATGTATCTCAACCTTGAGGATGACAATGGCTGTCTATACTTCAATGTGTGGAACACACATACTTGGGGTGAGTACACACTGTATTACTTCCCTGTAAAGTTTGTGGAGGAACTGAATCCCACACTCAGACGCATTGTCATCACATTCTATCATAATTTCATGAAAGAGAACGGTATAACCACTATCAACGGTGAGTCAGATATGGACTGGGCTATTGATATGCTGACTGAAGGCTGCTATGAGGATGAAGATGCCAAAGAGAGGCGAGCGAGGGAAAAGCTCGTGAAATCATACAAGGATGGTAGAGCATATAAACTCCTCGACAGGGTGTGGCGAAAGTCCTACTACAAGAACCTGCCGAAAGCCATAGAAGAATATGAGTGTAAGAATGGCTTTGAACAAGGTCTTATCGAACTGCTGAGAAGAGGACTTGAGTTCATAAAGACGGATAAAGCCATCATGTACTATGGCTATGACCCGTTCTATGACGAGGAGCCTGATTATCTGCCGATGACACTCGAACAGCAGATAAGGGTCGTCTATGATAGCGATGATATAATGACGGAACACCTTATCGACTTCTATAATTCCTCCCGTCAGGAGTCATACGATATTATTCCTGCATCGACCTTTGCCGTCTCTCCAACGACCGACAAGGTTTTTACACTTGAAGATACCTACCCCGAAAGGTTTTTCAAGTGGGCAGATGATTTTATTCACTACATACGATAATCACTATGGATACCAACAAACTTACCAAGCAGATAAATACGATGCTGCGCCCCCGTGCGGCATTGATAGCATACTCCACAGATGGAGGAGATACATACTTCCTTGAAGTACGGAACATAGATAATGAGGGTGTTATGAGCGAAGGCCGTCCCGTAACGGTGGACTTCATCAACGAACTGATAAAGGGGTATTCCGAAAGGCACAGCAGCACACCGCATGGTCGCATCCCAACAAATATGCTATGGAGTGATACACGCAAGGGCTACGAGAAATATATCTGGTACAACCCGCCACAAAAGCGTATGATGTTCTTCAAGGAGTCGCTACATATTGAAAATGCCGAGTACAACCTGCCCGGTGTCATCTATGAGGTGCGTGATGAGCGTATGAATATCTACGCATACATAGACAAGGAGCTGAAACCCGAAACGGAACTCTACGCCGCTGCTCCGTTCTTCAATGTCACGGGGCAAGCGTCTGTCTCGGCTCGGCAAAGATTGACAAACCGACAGAGATTACCTACGACAAATTACTTGAGTACTGGGAGAAGAAGTTCTGGCTCACGGAGTTCTCACACCTCGGAGGTAACGGAAATCCCACAAAGAGCAACCTTGTACTGGTAACAAAGGCAGCAAAGGATGCTCCCTTCAACCTCGAAGAATTAAAACCTCTAAAGAATTTGAAACTTAAAGATATACTACGATGAAAAGAGTACATTATACCGACAGCTATCTGCTCGTACCACAACACCCCGTAACGGTAAACCTTATAGGTGGTGGAGGTACAGGCTCGCAAGTATTGACAAACCTTGCACGATTGGATGTAACACTTCGCGCCCTCGGACATCCGGGACTATTCGTAACACTATACGATCCCGATATTGTTACCGAAGCCAACATAGGACGACAACTCTTCGGGTATTCCGACTTGGGACTGAACAAGGCGAACTGTCTGATAACACGCATCAACAACTTCTTCGGAAATGACTGGAAGGCTGTGCCGGCACTCTATCCCTCCAATATGAAAGATGTACGACAGGAACATCTTGCCAATATAACCATAACCTGTACGGACAATATAAAGTCGAGAATAGACCTCTGGAATGTACTCAAAGCATTGCCACAGTACAATTATACAAACTATCAGACACCTCTGTATTGGCTTGACTTCGGCAACACGCAAACATCGGGACAGGTCGTATTGGGCAGTATCCCAAAGAAGATAAAGCAACCTACCTCACAAATTTATCAGACCGTACCGTCATTAAAGGTTATTACCAAACTTGTGAAGTATGCCCGAATCAAGGAGGAGGACTCCGGTCCGAGTTGCTCGCTTGCCGAGGCTTTGGAGAAGCAGGACTTGTTCATCAACTCCACATTGGCACAGCTTGGCTGCAATATCCTCTGGAAGATGTTCCGACACGGTATGATAGAGCATCACGGACTCTATCTCAACCTTACGACAATGAAGGTCAATCCCATAATGGTATAACCGTAATAGACCGCTGTCATATTCTTAACGAGTATGATGGTTTTTTTTTTATGCTATCGCTCCATATTTATTACAATATCTTCATCATTTATAGCGTTTTATATTAAAAATGCCTTGAAATGCTATTAAAAAATGATAAAGCAACATTAATTTTTTGCTTTATTAGTAATTTTGCACATTAGGCATATATGATAAACAGTTCGGACTAACCCGACTTAAATATAGGACGCAATGAAAATAGAAAGGAAGATAGCCATTGGTTATACTATTATTGTCGCCCTAATTGGTGGTATCGTATATACGTACCTGCACGAATGGCGACAAATGAACAGATTGGAGCGTGAAGTGAAAGAGATTCACCGTCTCCGGCAAAGTGTGCATGAGGCATATGTACATATGCTCGACCTTACGATGTTCGGTGAAACCATTCTCGAATGGGAAAGAGCCGACACAACTCTCTATCGTGCCAAACGCCTCAAAGTGGATAGCATCCTTTGTGAGTTCAAGGATTACTATTCCGGTGAACGGATAGATAGCCTACGGGTGTTGATGGCAGAGAAAGAAATCCAACTCTTCAATATCTCCAAGCTGTTTGAAAAGCAGGTAGAACTCGGCGAAGAACTTGCCGAGCGTGTTCCCGTCATAGCATATGAGAGTACGCAGGAAGCTGAGAAGAAGAGCGGTTTCCTGGGCCTCTTCAAGAAGAAGGATAAACCGCAATCCACGACAACCACAAAACTTTATACCCTTAATCGGGATGTTATCAAGAAGCAGTCCGAGCAGAGCCGTCAACTCTCTGAAACGGCAGACAGCCTCGCTCATCGCAATTATGTAATCAACCAGCAATTGAAGGACCTTATTGCTGCAATGGACGGGCGTGTAACGGAGGATCTTCAAGCAAGGGAACAACAGATTATTAAGACTCGCGAGAGAACAAAGGTTTATTTAGGAGGTATTACGGCTTTTATTTTCATTGCTCTTATAGCCTCGTATTTTGTCATTATGCGTGACTATGGCAAGAAAGAGCGTGGCCGACGCAAGTTAGAGGAGAGTAACCGCAAAAACGCTGAGTTACTTGAAATGCGTAATAAGATTATCCTTACCATCTCACATGATATACGAGGTCCGCTCAACAACATTATCGGTTATACAGATTTGGCCATGGACACACGGGAGAAGAAGAAACGCAATCTGCAACTGAAAAAGGTATTAGGTCGCAGCAAGCATATACTGCACCTTGTAAACAACCTGCTCGATGTCTATCGTCTTAATCAATCGAAAGAGACTATGCACCCTGTGCCATTCCGAATTTCCGATTTACTGAATCGTGTGGTGGACGGTGCCACACAGCCTATCAATGATAAAGGGCTTCTCTTTGAGCATGAGTTCATAGGTGTTGAGACAGTAGTCAAAGGCGATGTCGATAGAATAGAGCAAATCATCAACAACCTTATTGCCAATGCCGTCAAGTTCACTTCCGCAGGACATATCGGATTCAATGTAACCTATATGGACGGCACATTCACAATGAAAGTCAGCGATACGGGTGTGGGTATGACCGAAGAGATGATGAAGCGTATCTATCTGCCATTTGAGCGTGCTGCGAGTGCAGAAAACTCCGATGGCTATGGTCTCGGTCTGCCAATAGCCCACGGAATAGTAACAATGCTTGGCGGAACAATAGATGTGGAGAGTACATTGAATCAAGGCACAACATTCACCGTCACTTTGCCTCTTCCTGTTACCGATGAGCCTATAGAAGAGGAAAGCGTTTCGTTTGACGCATCATTGCATCTGCCAAAGAATGTCATTGCCATCGATGATGATATGCTGCAACTTGAACTTGTAAAGGAGATGTTGGAGCGTAATGGAGTATCGTGTACAATATGCAGCAAGGTAGATAAACTGACCGAGGAACTGCGTAAGAAGAACTACGACCTGCTTTTGAGCGATATTCAGATGCCGAATACCGATGGATTCAAGTTGCTTGAATTGCTCCGCAAATCACGCATCGGTAACTCTAAGGATATTCCGATAGTGGCAATGACAGCACGAAGCGAAAGTGAGCGTGAAGCACTTCTTGAGGCTGGATTTGACGGTTGCATCTTCAAGCCGTTCTCCATGAATGAACTGTTGAAGGTCATTGCTTCAGTAGTCAAGGGCCGCGAACTAGGCAGTGATACGGACTTCTCAATGATACTTGCCAATGTATCGGACAAGAAGAAAATATTGAGAACGATGATAGAGTCCTGCGAGAAGGATATTGTCGATCTGAAGATTGCAATGACAGCCGAGAACAGGGAGTCGATGCGAAGCATAGCACATCGTATGTTCCCGATGTGGGAGATGGTCTCGATGGATGAGATTCTGCTTGCTTACCGCAATGTCCTGAAGGATACGGAGTGTGATACTCAAACCGTGTTAAACCACACGAATCATGTAATAACCCACATAGAGCACCTGATTGAGGATGCCGGAAATGAGATAGAAAGAATAGCCGATGAAGAAAAAGAATATTGATAGTAGAGGATAATATAACCCTTTCGCAGATAGTAAGGGACTGGCTGGAGCGTGAAGGATATGCTGTGACGACTGCAATAGACGAACCTTATGCCCGTAAGTTATTACGTAAGGAATCGTTCGATCTGATACTCTCAGATGTGCGTTTGCCACAAGGTGACGGTATATCACTTCTTGAATGGATCAATAAGGAGAAGATGGATATCCCATTTGTGATAATGACCGAGTATGCATCGGTAACGGATGCAGTCAAGGCAATCAAGATGGGTGCAAAGGACTATCTTGCCAAGCCGGTATTCCACGAGCAGTTGGTGGAAATGGTCAAGGAACTATTGAAACCCGTATCAACTGTTCGCAGCAAGGAGAAGGAACTCTTCAAGCGTACAAGCCCCAAGGCTATGGAAGCTATGAATATGGCGGAGTTGGTTGCTCCATCGGATATTTCAGTATTGATTCTCGGAGCAAATGGTACGGGTAAAGAGTCCGTTGCCCGAAGCATTCACTTCCATAGCAACCGCAAGGATAAGCCTTTTGTTGCGGTGAACTGCGGTGCCATACCTCATGAGCTGGCAGCTTCTACATTCTTCGGGCACGCAAAAGGTGCGTTCACAGGTGCTGATGCCGACAAAGGTGGTTGTTTTGAAGCCGCCAATGGCGGTACGCTCTTTCTTGATGAGATAGGAACATTGCCATACGATATGCAGTCCTCGTTGCTGCGAGTGTTACAAGAGGGAACATTTATGCCAGTCGGCTCAAGTGTGGAGCGTGTGGCGGATGTCCGTATCGTAGCAGCGACTAATGAAGATATTGGGAAGGCTATTGCCGAGGGGCGTTTCCGTGAGGACTTGTACCATCGTCTGGGTGAATTTGAGATACGACAACCCTCACTTGCCGAGTGTCCCGAAGATATTTTGCCGCTTGCCAACTTCTTCCGCGAGAAATTCTCAAAAGAACTGCACCGTGAGAGAACAGGCTTTACCGCTGAAGCGGAACGGTTATTGCTCTCACACTCCTGGTCAGGCAATATAAGGGAGTTGCAGAACAAGATTAGGCGTGCGGTATTGATGGCTAAAGATACGCTCATTGACTTTGTAGATTTGAATATTGCACAGGCAAAGCCAGTAGATATTCCGGAGGCTCCGCTGCAACCATTGAAGGATGAGGAGGTGGAAAAGCAGAGCATCATAAGAGCCTTACAGTCATGTGGTGGTGTTAAGACCAAAGCGGCTCAAATGCTTAATGTAGACTCATCTACACTATACCGCAAGATGAAAAAGTATGGTATAAAATGATGATTGTGGTGGCAATATGAACCGCATATCGGCAAAAAGTTGTATCTTTGAGCCGTAAAATTGAAATATCGCGGCGGAACATTCGTTGTTCCTGTCCGTTTATATAGACATAAGTTCGCAAGAATCCCGAACAGAAATCTGGCAGTTGAAGTTAAGGAGAGTATTGCGTATGCTTATGCTATGCCTATGGCATAGCGTGGCGTTACGTACTCTCCTTGGGCCCATGCCAGAGCCTCTGTTCGGATGCGTGATGACCACGCTTTTTTTACGAACGGAGGTAACGATATGGCAAAGATTCAGATCATAGCAGCGATGACAATGGACGGCTTTCTTCCGAAAGCTGACGAGAACTTAATGCAGTGGGTAATGAATGATGCCAAGGGCTTTCCATATTGGCACGAGCGTAGCATCTATCGCCTTATGCCTCACTATCCGTTGCTCGACCTGCTTGCCGAGAAACACTCCGACAACAACCAATCCGATACATACATCGCTGAAATATCCGACAAGGATAGCATAGAACTTCTGCGTGGACTCTCACGCTACAACCTCATTGACGAGATGGTTGTCTATATCTTGCCTGTCATTGCAGGTAAGGGAACTCTCGTATTTGATGACCTTACTCCAAGCCGTTGGAATATGTATAAGACTACATCCTTCTCCAACGGAATAACTCGCATCATCTATCGCAACTCTTGCATTTTGCAATAGCAGGTTGCGAAAAAGTGTTGCATTTTGCAATACTCTGAAAATCCTCAAATTTCACGCTGAAAATTTTTATTTCACTGATACACAATGATGTATCGGTGTCTTTTCGTGTCATTCCATGTCATTGGCACGCAGGATGCCATTTAATAAGTATAACCTGTTGCGCAACACGGTGTAAATAACCCGATTATTCACACTTAAACAGATTATACGATGTTACAGATAAATAGTGAAACCGCCCACAAGATGTTCATCCAACTGATGGAACGCTTCGATAAGATAGAGAAGATGCTGGAGCGACAGAACAAAATGAAGGAGTGTCTCGATGGCGACACGCCGCTGGATAACTACGACCTGAGCAAACTGCTTGGCGTGACTCACCGTACCCTTGCTCGCTACCGCCAGAAGAAACTTATCCGCTACTATATGATTGACGGACGCACATACTACAAGGCTTCCGAGATTAATGATTTTCTTAAGATGAAAGGTGCCTTATGAAAGTAGTTGTAATAGAAGAGAAGGTATTTGAGGATCTTTTGTCAAGTATCGAGATGTTCGTTCATAAGTTTGAACAAACATTAAACAGTGAATCAGAAAAGCGTTTAGGAAGATGGTTGGATACCCACGAAGTGTGTGCCTTACTAAATCTATCCAAGCGTACTGTGCAGAGTTTAAGGGCAAGTGGAAAGTTGCCTTCGACGCAGATATGCAAGAAGAACTACTATAAGCCAGAAGATATTGAGAAACTATTAAAAAGAAAGAAACGATGAATCATGATACCCATACTAACACTCATCGTGTAAAAAGAGCTATAGCAGCCTTTTCTAAAATGAGTGCTATCCTTGACAAAGTCAAGGAAAACTACAGGCCTACATTGAACGGGGAAAAACTGATAACCGATAAGGAATTGGCAGATTTTCTCAAAATAAACAAACGTTCACTGGTCGAATATAGGAAGAATGGAATACTGCCATATTACCACATAGGAGGACGAATTTTGTATAAAGAATCCGATGTAGAACGGATAATGCAAGAGAATTTCTATGATGTATTCGGCAAGAAGTAGTTTGAAGTGTTAAAATACCTATAATAACACTCTTAAAAACGCTACGAGACTTGCGTGTAAGCCGATTTATGCTTATCTTTGCATCGTTGAAATTCACATGTGCACGTAACGTGTTTCTGAAATAAGGTGAATTCTATTGTAGATTAAACGTGCCAGTCTCGTGGCTTTTTTATAGAAGCCAAAGGCAAAGCGTTGAGATACAAGTGCTTACAAGGACACATCAATCCCTGGTGGCACCACCAAAAAGCTTTTCAATTTTAGAAAACCCTTGAATTAGAGATAGTTCAAGGGTTCTTTTTTTTACCCTCGCTACGCATTTCATTACATATTTGTGAAGTTGGATTTTGCCAGTTCAGTGGCTTTTTTTAAGGCTTTTGAAAAAGCCATAAATATGTATCATACTTCATTGTTTTTCAACTGTTTGACAATTTCAATCTCCGGTGTGAAAAAGTAATTTTGCACACATGACCGGATGGAGTTGAAAATGTGAAATAAATTTAAAAATTCGGTATTTCCCATCGGGATAAAAAAAGGAATCGAACCCGGGATACAAAAGGCAATTCGAACCTGATAAAAATGGGATTTTTATGGCTATTCCACAAGTCCCTCAAAAAAGCCACCGAATTTAACATTTCGTTTCACGTCCTCATGCCATCCGGTTTTGACGAAACAATTGGATGTAACACCTCTAAAAAAACAAAAGTGATGAAACAAGGAACAATGAACATTCTTTTTTTCGTGCTCAAAACGAAATTGTTGAAAAACGGTGAGGCCCCCGTACTGATGCGGATAACCATCAACGGGAGCTACGACGATGCCCGTATCCAAAGAAGCGTGCCTCTGAACTTATGGAATGCGGCCAAAGGATGCAGCAAGGGCAGGGACAGGGCATCCATCGCATTGAATACCTATATTGCGGAGTTACACGCACGTGCCCTCGAGAAACACAAGGAACTGGTATTGGAACAGGCCCTGATTACCCCGAAACTGATCCTGAAACGTGTTTTCGGGAAAGACACCGAAATGCGTACATTGCTCGGTACCATGCAGGATGGCATCAAGGAAATGGAAACACTGACAGGCATAGACTACTCTCCCGTTACGATCAACCGGTACAAGAACGTGGTGAAGAAATTGCAGCGGCTTATCCCCTCTTATTACGGCAAGGAGGATATCACCTTCCATGAGCTGACACCGGAGTTCATCCGCGCGTTTGACATTTACCTGAAAACGGAGGGGGGACTGTGCCGTAACACGATAGTCCGCTACATGAAATGTTTCAAGAAATTCACCAACATGGCATTGGCAAAGGAATGGATGCGTAAGAATCCCTTTTACGGTTACAAGATGGAACAGGACGAGACCGATCCGGTATTCCTGACCTACGACGAGTTGCAGGCCGTCATGAAAAAGAAATTCACCATCCCACGGCTCGAGCTGGTCAGGGACATATTTGTCTTCGCGTGCTTCACCGGTCTGGCGTTCTCCGATGTCGCCACTCTGAGTGGTGAAAACCTGGTACAGGACAATCTCGGTGACTGGTGGATAAGGAAAGGAAGGGTCAAGTTGGAACACCGCAGAAAAGCGTCTTCCATCAGCAACATCCCGCTGCTGCCCGTTCCACTGGCCATATTGGAGAAATACAGGGAACATCCGATCTGCGTAAAGAAAGGATGCTGCCTGCCTGTCATGTGCAACCAGAAAATGAACAGCTACCTCAAGGAAATCGCCGATTTCTGCGGCATAAAGAAAAATCTGACCACGCATGTGGCCAGGCACACTTTCGGGACCACCGTCACGCTCGCCAACAA